>OIZG01002154.1_pt1 | contig 9936 bp, 8 predicted proteins | sample 1588561 | NCBI WGS metagenome assembly OIZG01 (sample SAMN03283267) | human gut metagenome | biome: human-associated habitat; material: feces | host: Homo sapiens | place: USA | collected 2013 | reverse complement strand
AACCGGATGTAAAAACGGCCGTCCCACGGGGCGGCCGCTTTCTGTCCTCCGGGGAAATTTCCCCATTGTCCTATTCTTATGTGGAAAGCTGCGCCAGGGCCTGCTCCATCTCCGTGCGTTCTACCGTGGGCTGCAGACGATTCAGCTGCGCCAGGCATTGAATGCAGTGTTCCCGTTTCGACTCCGGCCACAGGGCCCGCAGGCGGGGCTGGTCCTCCCCCCGCCCGTCCAGCAGGACCCGGATGCGCCAGCACTGATACAGGGTCACGCCCAACCACCAGGGGGAACCGATGCGCCCACACACCTGAAAGGCGTCCTCCAGGGCCAGGGCCGCCCCGTCATAGTCCCCGTCCTCGGCCTGGTAATAGGCCAGATAGCTCATGGCGATGGGACGGCAGCTGAACTCCCGGGAGGAGCGGTACAGTTCGGCGGCATAGGTAAACAGGCTGCGTGCAATGCGGTCCTCCCCCTTTTGGGCGGCAGCCACGCCATAGTCGGTGTAGAACACTGCCGATCCGGGATAGAGTCCCAAGCTGCGGTTATGACGGATGGCCTGGTCATAGTTTAAAAATGCCTGGTCATAGTTTCCTTCCATCCGGTCATCCTCGGCCATGTAGTTATAGGCTCCGGCCACATGGATGTCATAGCAGTTCTCCCCCCGGCGGGGCAGACGCTGAAATACCTGGATGGACCGGCGCAGAACTTGCCGAGAGGACTCATATGCCCCCTCCATCATGTGCAGCACCCCCTCCATACGCAGATAGATGCCAAATTCCTCCGTATTTTCCCGGTCCGTCAGCAGAGTCATACCTGCCCGGAGGTGTTCCCGGATCACCGACAGGTTCCACGTCTGGATGCCGTAATAGATGTATTGCAGGTGGGCCCGGGCCAGCAGTCCGATGTCCCGTTCCCGCTGTCCCTGCCTCAGCAGTCGGTCCAGGGCAGCCAGTCCCTGGTCATACTGTCCCTCGTAGATGCAGCAGCAGGCCTGGTCCAGCAGCAGGGTGTCCTCCAGGGGGTCCAGCTGGTCCTGGGGCGTGTCACAGACCCGCAGCACGGCCAGTTCCTCCTCCAGATGGCGGAAATAGCCCGGAACATCCCGCTCCTCCGCCGCCGCTGCGTCTCCTGTCAGGGTGGGCAATACGGCATAATACATTCCGGTGTATTGGTCCAGGGACAGCACACGGTATTGGAACTCTTTAAATCTGTCCCCCGCAGCGGCATAGCAGCGGATCAGTCGTTCATACAGGGCGAAGGAGCCCGTCTGGGCCTGGTCCTCCAGATATTGGGCCACCCGAAGATAGACGATGCGCCCGGCCCGCCCCTCCAGCTGGGCGGTCACAGCGGCGCGGATACGCTCGTGGGCCGTGGCATAGCACAGCGTGCCCTCCCGCTCCCCCTGAACGATGAGCATCCGCTGCTTCAGCTCGCCGCACTGATAGATCAGTTCCAAAGCATCCCGCTTTAAGATGGCGGCCAGGGCCTGGAAAGGGGCCCAGTCCGGGAAGGCGGCGATCAGGTCCAGCAGCCGCCGCTGCTCTGTGTCCAGGTCCTCCAGACGATAGCGGATGGCCCCGTCCAGGTCCTCAGGTAGACTGCTCAGCCCGGGGCGCTCCTGAATGGTATTCAGCAGCTGTACCAGCAACAGGGCGTTTCCTCCTGTATTTTCATACAGCTGATCGATAAAACTCGCCCCGGGCTCCTGCTGCAGGTGGTGGCGGATGAACTGCTCCGTCTCCTCCCGGGTAAAGCCCCGAATGGGATAGCGTTCCATCACCCCGTCCCGCAGGGCGGCAGAGACAAAGTTCTGTATCTCCTCCGGGGCGTTCACCCGCTTGGTACACAGCACCATCAGGTTCATCCCCCGCAGCCGGCGCAGCAGAGCGGAGAGCAGCTCCAGGCTGTTCTTGTCCATCCAATGCAGGTCCTCAAATACCAGCAGCAGGGGAGCCCGCTTGGCCGCCGCAGACAGGATCATCAGGGCGCTCTCCTGGGCCGCATGATAGTCCCGCTGCACCCGATAGTCCCACTCCGCCCCGCTGCCTCGGTCCGCCCCCACAGACAGACAGGGGAAAATGCTGGCGGCAGCCGTTAGATAGATGCCGGGGACGCTGATCTGCCGGGTCTGCAGCTCTCCGGCCAGATCCATCATCACCGAGTTCCAGGCAGCAAAGGGCATATGGCTCTCCGAGGGGTAGCACGCCCCCCGGCACACCGCCCAATCGGAGAAGTCATAGGAGGAGAGGATGTGGTCCAGCAGATAGGTCTTGCCCACCCCGGCCTCCCCCTCAACCAGGGCACAGGGGGTCCGGCGCATGGCGGGAGAACCGTTGCACAGGGCCAGCAACCGGCGCAGAGCGGTATCTTTGCCCAGCAAAAGGCGATAGGACTGCTCCTCCATCCGATAGGTGGAGGAGTTCCACTCGTTGACAATGCGGTAATACAGGGCGGTGGTCTCCTTCAGGGGGGCGATACTCAGCTCCTCTGACAGGCTTTTGCACAGGTCGTGGTATACCCCGATGGCCTTGCGGTATTTTTTCTGTGCGCTATATACCTCCATCAGGGCGGCGGCGGCGCTCTCCTCCAGGGGATCCAGATGGACATACTTCGTCCCCAGACTCTCCGCCCGGGTCAGGTCCCCCTGGGCCAGGGCCTCTCTTTCCTGGGCAAGCAGATTTTTCAGATACTGGGTCTGGAGCAAGCCGCGCTGCTCCTGCAGCCAATCGTCAAATATCCCGGCACGCGGGATGGAGAAGCCCTCTAAAAACTCCCCGGCGTAGGCTGACAGATCCCCCTGCTCCAGCAGATCCCACACGTCGCATCGGATATCCACGGCTGGGTCCAGCTCCAAGGCGGCGTTCTGCCCCGGGGTGAAGATGTCAAAGCCCAGGCCCTTTCGGATGGTATACACAGCATGGCGCAGATTCTTCAGGGCGGCGGCAGTATCCACCTCCTCCCACAGCAGACTGGCGGCCTCCCCCCGGGCGGCCCGGCGGCGGATCAGCACATAATAGAGCAGCGCATCCGCTTTTCGATAGGAGAACGCAACCTTTTTCCCATCTAAAAAGACCGCCGGACTACCCAGCAGCTTTGCTGTCAGCTTCGCCATTCGCTCCTCCTCCTCTTGGTCACTTCTCTGCCGATAGGACATTTTCCTTCATTTTACCGTATCCTTTCCTGTCAGACAAGGGGCACGAAAAAAAACAGGGTCCGGACCGTATCAACGGCCCAGACCCTGTTCCGGGAACTTTGGATATGTGTCCGAAGCCGCTTAATAGCCCATGGCGCTGGCGATGACCAGCAGCACCACGCACACAGCATAGACAATGCCCTCAAAGGGGAGGATGAATTTAAACCACTTATCAAAGGAGACCCGGGTGTAGGACAAGCAGGCTACCAGTAAGGCCACCGTGGGGAAGGCCAGATTGCTGATGCCGTCGCCGAACTGATAGGCCAGGATGGTGATCTGCTTGCTCAAGCCGATGATCTCGGCCATAGGCATCAAAATGGGCATCAGGATCAGGGCCTTGCTGCTGCCGGAGGGCATGAAGAAGTTCAGCACCACGACGACTGCCATCATGCCGACAGCCGTAACCGCCGGAGGCATGCCGGAGAGCATAGAGGCCAGAGCGTGGACGATGGTATATGTGATCTGACCGGCATCCATGATGACGGACAGGCCCCGGGCGATGCCGATGACCATGGCGGCCACGAACATGGAGGACGCACCGTCCAGCATGACATCAGCGGCCTTATCCGGGGTATACCGGGCAATGATGGCGCAGATCATGGCGCAGATGAGATAGGTCGCAGCCATATCCAGGGTGCCCCAGCCCCAGTTCAGGCTGCCGTACACCACCAGGATGACGGTGGCGATGAACACGCCCAGGATCAGCTTGCGGGTGGCGGTGAACTCCATATCCTCTACATTGCCCCGCAGATCAGAGTAGTCCTGCCCGGCTACCAAGCTCTTGCTGGGGTCCTTCTTCACCCGCTCGGCATAACGAATGACATACCACAGGGCCACTGCGCCCAGCACCACCAACACGATGAGACGATAGCCGATTCCGGAGAACATGGGCAGGCCGCCGATATTCTGGGAATTGCCCACGGTGTACAGGTTGGTGGGTCCGGCAGTCCAGCCGATAATATCGCCGATGACCACGATACACACGGCCGTCACCACGTCATAGCCCAACAGCAGACACACCGGGACTACAATGGGCATAAAGGGAATACATGCCTCAAACATAGAGGGGAAGGCACCAATGAACATAAAGAAGATCATGGCACCGGCCAGGACGAACTTGGTATTCTTCTCGCCGGTCTTGTGGGTCAGGGCCATCAGAGCAGAACGGATAGCACCCGTCTCGTCCACCATGTGGACGGCAGCGCCGATGGTCAGCATCATGCAGATAAGCGAGATGGTGGTCTGCACGCCCTGGGGAATGGCCTTAAACATGGAGAAAATGCTTACGGGCGTATTGTCAACATAGTGATAGCTGGCCGGGTCGATGGTGTTCACACCGTTGACGGTAACGGCATCATACTGGCTGGCGGGCAAGACCCAGGTCATCGCCGTCATAATGATAAGTAGCAGGAAGAGGATAACAAATGGGTGCAGCAGGATCCGTTTCAGTTTGGTGCCGGTACTCTCTTTCATATGGATACCCCCTAAAATGAAATGATCTGCGTTCCGGCGGCTTTGCCTTATGCCGTGACGCACTCCGTGAGGCTTTTCCGGTTTTCTCCCTCAGCTTGATATCATATTAGCAAAACGAAGTTGAAAAAGCGTTGAAGGATTTCGACGCTATATTCTTAAAAATATAACGAACAAAAAACGCCGGGCAAGATAGGAAACGTCTCTCTCATCCTCGGTTTTTCGCACTTTTTGACGTTTTTCTATTCCGCCCGCAAAAACAGGCGGCACTGGGCAGGCAGGCAGGCCCACACTTCCATCCCCGCTTCAACGCCGCGTTCCGTCCCTGTAGGTACTTCCATGCGCAGGGGAACGGCGCCTGCCGCCGCACCTGTCGGCCGCAGTAGCAGGGTGTCCGCCTTCTGTCCCGCTACCCGGCGAAGCACCCGACACAAAAAGCAATCTTCCCCCGGGCCGTCGGCCAGACGCAGCTGCCCGGCCCGCACCCCCAGATAGGCCGTCTTCTCAGGCAGGGGGCCGGTCTGGCGCAGAGCCAGGCCCCAGTCCGTGACCAGCAGGCTGCCGTCCTCCCCCAGACGGACGGGAGTCAGGTTCTCGCAGCCGGACAGTCGGGCAGCAGACAGGGTCTGCGGGGCCCGGAGCAGCTGCTCTGCCGACTGCATGGGCTGGGAGCGCCCCCGGTCCATCACACACACCCGGCAGCACTGGCGGAACACCTCGTCCCGGCTGTGGGTCACCAGCAGCACCGGGCCGCCGAACCGGTCCAGACGACTCATCAGGTCCATCTCGATCTGCCATTTCAAATAGCTGTCCAGGGCGGAAAAGGGCTCGTCCAGCAGCAGCGCTCTGGGGCGGCTGGCCAAAATACGGGCCAGGGCAGTCCGCTGCTGCTGGCCGCCGGAAATCTGCCTGGGATAGCGTTCCAAACACGGGGTCAGTCCAAAGGTCTCTGCCAGGTGGCGGGCCTCCTCCCGGCGGTTTTTCCGGTCCGCCGCCCCAGCGGCGATGTTCTGCTCCACCGTCATGTTGGGGAACAAAGCATAGTTTTGAAACAGATAGCCCACCTGCCGCTTCTGGGGGGGCAGGTCCACTCCCTTGGCTGAGTCAAACAGCACCCGGCCGTCCAGTTCGATGTGCCCCTCATCCGGGCGCTCCACTCCCGCAATACACTTGAGGGTCAGGCTCTTGCCGCAGCCGGAGGCTCCCAACAGACCTGTGACCCCCTCCCCGGCAGAAAACCGGCTCTCCAGGGTAAAGTTCCCCAGATGCTTTTTGATGTCCACGATCAATTCCAATTCAGCTTCCCTCCTTTCCTGCCCGGCGCACCCGGCGGTCCTTTTTTTCCAGCATATTCACAGTCAACAGCACCACGGCGGAGATGACCACGTTCACCATCACCCACCGAAAGGCCATGGCATCGTCGTTGGTGCGCCACAGCTGATAGACGGTTGTAGAGATGGTGGCCGTCCGGCCCGGGGTGTATCCGGCGATCATGGACGTGGCTCCATACTCCCCCAGGGCACGGGCAAAGGCCAGCACCGTGCCCGCCAGGATGCCCTGGCGGCAGCAGGGCATCCGCACCCGCCAAAATATCCAGGTGTTGGACCGGCCCAGGGTCTGCCCCGCCTGGGAGAGGGTCTCGTCAAAGCTCTCAAAGGCCCCCCGGGCGGCGCGGTACATCAGGGGGAAGATGACCACTGCGGTGGCAAAGATGGCCGACCACCAGGTCATGGTCAGCCGCAGGCCGAACTGTTTCAGGACCCAGGCTCCCACAATGCGCTTGGGCCCCAGCAGGCGCAGCAGCAGATAACCCACCACCGTGGGGGGCAGCACCAGAGGCAGGGTGAACAGTACATCCAACACCCCCTTGATCCACCGAGGCGTTCTGGCTACATAATAGGCTGCGGCGATGCCGAGGAAAAAGATGAGCACCGTAGAGACAGCCGCAATGCGCAGCGAATTATAAAGTGGGAACCAATCCACAAAACTCCTCCTATCAAAACAAGGCGGGCGGGAGTGCGGCTCCCACCCGCCTAGCAGGTCTCTTGGTCTGTCAGGGCTTGGAGAAGCCAACGTTCTCGAAGATAGCGGTGGCCTCGTCGCCGTTCAGATAGTCCAGCAGAGCCAGGGCCTTCTCCTGGTTCTGGCTGTCCTTCAGCACGGCGGCGGGATAGATGACCTGACCACACATGTCGGACGTGGCAGCATCCACGGCAGTCAGCCCGGCGGAATAGGCGTCGGTTGCATAGATAATGCCGCAGTCCACGGTGCCTTCGCTGACGGCGGTGGTGACTTCCTTCACATTGGAGCCATAGGTCAGTACCCCGGCAGCATCCATCTGGGCCTGATCCAGACCGTAATAGGCAAAAATTTTCTGGCTGTACTGGCCCACGGGCACGTCGCTGTTGCCCACAGCCAGCAGCACGTCGCCAGAACGGAGCAGGTCGGCAAGCTGGTCAAAGTTTTCTACCCCCTTGGGATTGCCCTCGGGCACGGCCAGGGTCACCTTGTTCTGCAGCAGGTCCATGCGGCTGCCCTCGGCCAGCATATCCAGGCCTTCGGGGTTCTTCTCGGCATCCTGAGCCAGGGCGCCGTCCAGGGCATTCATCTGCTTGGGGGCGGCAGAGATAAACAGGTCGCACACTGCGCCCTCCTTGATCTGGGTGAGCAGGTCGCCGGAGGAGGCAAAGTTGAACACCAGCTTTACACCGGGGTCCACAGTCTGATACTGCTCTGCGATCTGGGTCAGCGTCTCGGTCATGGAGGCGGCAGCAAAGACCACCAGCTCAGTCTGGCCGCCGAACTGGCTGCCGCTGCCAGAGGCAGAGCCGTTGGCGGGGGCTCCGTCGCCGCAGGCGGTCAGGGACAGGGCCATGGCCGCAGCCAGGGCCAGGGAAAGCAGTCTTTTCATAGGAAGTTGCTCCTTTCCAACAAATTCTGCCCAAGCGGGCGGTTCATTCAAAAAACGGACATCCGCTTTTTTGACGCAGTTTTATTCACCGGGCGCAGTTTCCTCCGGTTCCCTTCAAAATCTCCAGTCCATGGTCCAGGGCGGGCAGGATGGCCTGCAGGCACTCCCGAACAGCCTTTGGACTGCCAGGCAGATTGACAATCAGGGTCCTGCCCCGGATGCCCGCCGCCGCCCGGGACAGCATGGCCCTGGGGGTGATCTGAAGGGAGTAATAGCGCATGGCCTCCGGGATGCCGGGAGTCAGCCGGTCGCACACGGCAAGGGTGGCCTCCGGGGTCACGTCCCGGGGAGCGAAGCCGGTACCGCCGGTGGTCACAAGCAGTTGAATGTTACCGCCGTCGGCCATCTGCCGCAGCGCCGCTTCGATCTGTGCCTGTTCGTCCGGCACCACATCGGTCCGAACCACCTCATAGCCTGCGTTTTTCAGCAGCTCCGCCACCAGCGGACCACCCTCGTCAGGGCGCTCGCCCCGGGAAACACGGTCGCTGACCGTCAATACAGCAGCATGATACATACGCTCATCTCCTCATTTCAACAGTAGAATATCCCTTGGCTGGACGGCGATCCAAAGCCCCTCCGGGCGGTTCAGCCGCCGCCAATCATCCCGTTCCAGTTCCATCCGCAGGAGGGGGGCACCGGACGCGGCCCCCTCCGGCCGCAGCAGGACGATGGTGGTGAATACATCCTGAATGACCCGCTCCACCGTGCAGTAGAAGGCGTCCGGGGTGCCCTCCGGCACCGTCATCACGTGTCTTGCCCGGATGCCTGCCTGACAGATGTCCGCCGGGACCGGTTTACCGCAGTTCAGCGTCAGGCCCCACGCAGGCAGCGTTACGGCGCTGCCTGCCGGTACGGCCTCCACGATGTTCTTGCATCCGGAGAGCCGGGCGGCGGCCTCCGTTTCTGGCTCGTGAAACAGCTGCCGCAGAGTGAAGGTTCCTTGCGAGGCCCCCTGATCCAGTACGCACACCCGCTTGCAGTTGCGGAACACCTCGCCCCGGTCATGGGACACCCATAAAATCGGTCCGGAGAAATTCTCCAGAAAATCGGACAGCTTCAGCTCCAAGTCCCATTTCAGATAGCTGTCCAGCGCGGAAAACGGCTCGTCCAGCAAAATGACCTCCGGCTGGGAGCAGAGAATCCTTGCCAGCGCCACCCGCTGCTGCTGTCCGCTGGAAAGCTGGGCGGGATACCGCTTTTCCAGACCCTCCAGCCGAAAGTGGTGGAGGGTCGCCGGCAGTGCAGCGTTTTTTTCCGCCTTGGAGCCGGAGCGGATGCCGCAGAGGATGTTTTTCTCCACCGTCATGGTGGGGAACAGGGCGTAATTCTGGAATAAATACCCCACCCGGCGCTGCTGGGGCGGCAGGGCGATCCTGGCCTCGCTGTCAAACAGCACCCGGCCGTTCAGCACGATCCGCCCCCGATCCGGGGTCATGATCCCCGCGATGCATTTGAGGGTCATGCTCTTGCCGCAGCCGGAGGCCCCCAGCAGGGCCAGCGTTTCCGTCTCCGCCTGAAAGCGGACGTTCAGATGGAAATTCCCCAGCTGCTTTTCAATCTCCACAAGCAGGCTCAAGCCGTCCCCCTCCTTTTCCCGCCGGATACCAGAAAGTCCCGGCGTTCCAGCATATTCACCGTCAGCAGCACCACGGCGGAGATGCTTAGGTTGACCATTACCCATTTCATAGCCAACGCGTCATTGCTGGTCTGCCAAAGCTGGTAGACCGTGGTGGAGATGGTGGCGGTCTTGCCGGGGGTGTACCCGGCGATCATGCTGGTAGCGCCGTATTCACCCAGGGCCCGGGCGAAGGCCAGCACCGTTCCCGCTAAGATGCCCTGCCGGCAGCAGGGCATCCGGATGTGCCAGAAAATATAGGCGTTGGAAAGGCCCAGTGTCTGTCCGGAGTAGGCCAGCGTCTCGTCAAAGGATTCGAAAGCTCCGCGGGCGGTGCGGTACATCAACGGGAAGATCACCACGGCGGTGGCAAAGATGGCAGACCACCAGGTCATCACCACCTTTACGCCGAAATGACGCAGCAGCCACGCGCCGAGGATCCGCTTTGGCCCCAGCAGCCGCAGCAGCAGATAGCCGATGACGGTGGGGGGCAGCACCAGCGGCAGCGTCAGCACCACGTCCAGAACGCCCTTCACCAGCCGGGGCAGGCGGGCGATATAGTACGCCGCGAAGATCCCGGCGAAAAAGACGATCACCGTGGAAATAGCCGCCACACGCAGCGAGTTCCATAGGGGAAACAGGTCCATAAGTTACCTCCTGAGGGGGAAGGGATGGGGAGACCGGCGGTCC
>OIZG01002137.1_pt1 | contig 9990 bp, 10 predicted proteins | sample 1588561 | NCBI WGS metagenome assembly OIZG01 (sample SAMN03283267) | human gut metagenome | biome: human-associated habitat; material: feces | host: Homo sapiens | place: USA | collected 2013 | reverse complement strand
AGACCATGCAGACCGACATTTATGCCCTGACCGAGTTTTCTCCCCGGAAAGGTGAGAACATCTCCAAGGGCTATCTGCAAGGACGATATGCAAAAAACAGTTCAAGTCGAATTTAGAATATTAAAATCTTTTTAACACTTTTTCAGTATTCAACCATCAAATTTCACTTTTGTGGTTTGGATTTCATTTTTTTGAGCGTTCATTTCACTTATTGAGCGAAAAATTTAATGTTTCTATCGAAATTTCATATTTGATTTGACTTTTCTACTTCAAATTTCAAAAAACAATTTGATTTTTTGATTTTTGCTATTGACCATAGTTTACCTTGTCTATCCATCCAAACATGGTATAATGGGGCAAAGGAGCGTGATACCATGAGCCCAATTGAAGTCCCTGCAAAAATCCAGTTGGTTGAAAAGCGTGAAACACGGACGAGCCGTGGAATGCTCTCAAAGGGCTGGTATCATGTAGATGATCAGCTTGTTATGGTCAAGGGCAACTCCATCACAGAGGCCGGAACCGCTGGGTATGAGCCGTATTCTGAGGTGATGGCATCGCTGATTGCACAGGTGCTGAATTTGCCCCATGTAGAATATACGTTGATGCCTGCCAAACTCTTTCCCGACATTCAGACCTATTCCTGCGATGTGGTCAGCGTCTGCCCCAAGTTCACAACGGACGATGAACAGCTGTATCATTTTGCAGACTTGGCTGATGCCCATTTCCTTGCCAGCGGTCGAGCCGCTTCACCGGAAGCATTGTTCCAGTATGCGATAGAACTATATGGTAAGAAGTGGCTTTATCAAATGCTGGCATTTGACGCCTTTATCGGCAACGAAGACCGCCACGAGAACAATTTTGATGTAATCGTCCGGGATGGAAAAAATTATGCTCCGCCTATTTACGACAATGGCGGCAGTCTGCTTGCATGGGCGATGGATGAAGAATTGACTGACACGAAGCTCCGTTATCAGTTCGATAAATCGAAGCCATTCCGCAGCCATCACGCCCAGCAGATCAAACTGGTCGACGAGCCTGTGCTGCCGGTGTGTGATCTGGATACGCTGTATACAGAAATCATTCAGGCTATTTCGCCTATTCTTGCATTGTTGAGCGAAAAAAGAGCATCTGCGATCCGTCAATACCTGAAATACCGTATGCACTACCTGAAATCTGCCATGGGGTGATAAAATGGCCTATCTGAAATTGATGATGGATGAAAAAGAAATCGCACACCTAAGCGAAGATGGGCAGTCTCTTTGCGCAAATGAGGGTGTGCCGCAGTATAATCTGCCCCTGAACCTTTTCATTGGTGACAAACGCAAAGTCCCATTGGTCGATGTGGTGGTTTGGGCAAAGAAACGAATCTTTCCGAAAAATCGGATGGACTGCAAGGAAATTCTGAAAATGATGGGTCTGCCGGACTACAATGCATGGGAAATCGTCAAGCGCACCAACGCCTGCCTGATGGAAGACCCCTATTGGCTGCGATTCAGCGAGGATGAAACCTTTGAGGACACCACGCGCGGACGAGCCAGAAGAATTATGAACGAAAATCAAAAGAGCAGCTGATACCAAAAAGCCAAACCTCACCGTACATCCTGTACAGCTTGAGGTTTGGCTTTTCTCTTATCATCCTTCACCAGCGCGAGCGATGGTTGATTATTTTATCAGCTTAATCCAGAGAGTGACCGCATTACAAGGTCGATGTCCTGATTTTCCAGTTCCTGAATGATGTGCAGGTAGGTTTTCTGCGTGGTTGTCATGCTGGAATGCCCCAGCCTCCTTGCTACGCTTGCAATGGATACCCCTGCAAACAAAAGCACCGAAGCGTGGGTATGCCGCAGACCATGTACCGAGATGACCGGGATCTTGGCCCGGTCGCAGTGCCGTTCCAGAACATCGTTAACAGTGGAATTGTAGGCGTGTTCCTTGAACACGAAAATCGGCTTATCTTCAGGAACGTCTTTTACCAGTGCTGCGAACTGAATCACCGTCTGCCAGTCAATTTGAATTTTACGGACAGACGATTTATTTTTTGTCGGCAGAAATCCGCCGTTCCCCTTATAATCCCATGTTTTATTGATGGAAAGCATCTGGTGCGAAAAGTCAAAATCCGCAGGAGTGATCGCCAAAGCTTCGGAAAAGCGGATGCCGGTTTTGGCAATCAGCAAAATCATCCAGTCCCAGTTGAGTTTTCCTTGTAGATCCAAGTCGCTCAACAAAAGATGCAGTTCAAACTGGTTCAGATATTTCACCTTTTTAGGCACCGGGGGCTTGCCTTTGATGATCGCTTTCCGGGTCGGGTCTTTCACAATCAGACCATCATCCACGGCATCCATGATAGCCCCTTTCAGCTGATGGTGGAAATCCATCGTGGTCTGACGCTCATGGCCTACGGCATAATCGTTCAAAAGCTGCTGATAGGTCACTCTGGAAACCTCACAGAGTTTCAAAGTAGGAGCGAGTTTTTTTACCCAAGAAAGGGTCATTTTGTACTTATCCAATGTAACCGGGCGAACTGCACCCTCTTTGTATACAGCAACCCACTGCTCATAATAATCGCAGAACAGGTTGTTTTCATTCATTTCGTTTAACACGTTTTACCTCCAAAATCGGTTTTATATGCTCACGCTGATGAAGGGTGATAAGGGTGTCGAGATGCTTAAAAAATTTTGCGATCCAGTCTTGCTCTTCTTTTTTGGGGAGCTGAACGGTCACTTCTGTATCATGCTGAATCAAGCGGCTGGCGATAGACAAATCCTTGCAAAGCAGCTTAACATTTCGCCGCACCAGCTTTCCTATGTGACCCACTCCGGCGAGGGCGAAGGGCTGTTGTTCTTCGGTAATGTGATTCTGCCATTCGTAGACCGTTTCCCGACTGACTTGGAACTGTACCGCATTATGACCACCAAGCTGGGCGAGGTTTCGGAGGGTGCGCAGAAATGAGCAATCCGAAACTGAACTTCAAAGAGGAAACGTCCGCAAAAAAGACCCGTTCACCCCCGGAGAAAGCAAATGTCGAGCAGACGCAGCCCAAAAAGAAAAAGCTGAAGCTGGACACGGACAAAGCCAAGGAAAAGGCGCAGCACCTCCGATTTGGCAAGGCTGAACTGACCCCGGACGATCTGCGCCGACTGAGCAAAGAGCAGAAACGCGAGATGTACGCCGCCGCCCTTGCCCGGTCTGCGGCGCACCGGGAAATCGACCAGTACGAAGAAGATAATGTCGGTGTGCAGGCATTGAGCGAGGGCGAAAAAGCCGCCGGGAATGTTCAGGACTTTTCCAAGAGCCGTTACTCCCGGAAGCTGAAAAAGAAAGCCAAGATGCAAGCAAAGAAAAAAGCCCGCACCACAAAATCTTCTACCCGCCAGCCAGACAAGGCACAAAATGCAGGAGATTCCAACATCCCTCACGGTGACAGCAACGAGGGCGGCTCTAACTGGCTTTCCCGCTGGAAACAGCGTCAGGAGATTCGCAAGGGCTACTATGCCGCTGCCCGGTCGGGCGGTACGGCGGCGCAGACCGCTGGCGGCAAAAAGGCTGCATCCAGCGGCGCATCTGCAACACGGACTGGCGTGGAGCAGATAATCGACAAAGGAAAAAGTGCAGTCAGCACCGCCATCAACGGTCTGGCAACTGCCGCAAAGAGCAACGCGCACGTTCTGGTGATCGTGGGCGTTTTTCTTTTGCTCATCCTGCTGGTCATGTCCGGCTTTTCCTCCTGTGGCATCCTGTTCAGCGGTACAACGCAGGTGTCCGGGCAGACCATCTACACCGCCGAGGACAGAGATATTAAGGGTGCAGAAGCGTATTATAAAAAAATGGAGAAGGAGCTGGACAAAAAAATCAAGCGCACCCCCACCGACCATCCCGGCTACAACGAGTATCAGTATCATCTTGACCCCATCGAACACGACCCGTGGCAGCTTACCTCTTTTTTGACTACGCTCTATGACGACTATACCCGGTCGGAAGTACAGGCAAAGTTGCAGGAGATTTTCAAGAAGCAGTACAAGCTCACCACATGGGTCGAGGTGCAGATTCGGTACAAGACGGTCTGGGTTATCAGTCCGGCAGGTATCCCGGTTCCCACTCAAGTACCGTATGAGTACAAGATTTTCCACACCAAACTGGAAAACAAGGGGCTGGAAACGGTGATCCGGAAAGAACTGGATGATGACCAGTGGAAACGATACAAGATTTTTCAGGAAACGCTGGGCGGCAGACCGTACCTGTTCAACGGCGGCTTACCGCCCGGTGGTTCGGATGGCTCCGGGGAGTCCGGCATCGACTACACGGTTCCTGTCGAAGCCCTAACCGACAGCGAATTTGCCGCAATTTACGAGGAAGCCAAAAAGTATGTCGGCACTCCCTATGTCTGGGGCGGCAGTTCCCCCGAAACCGGGTTCGACTGCTCCGGCTACGTCTGCTGGGTCTACAATCAGGCTGGTTATGATGTGGGGCGGACAACTGCCAACGGCTTATGGAACAAGTGCCAGAAAATCTCCGAAGCCGAAGCAAAGCCCGGTGATCTGGTGTTCTTCAAAGGGACGTATGACACCCCCGGAATGAGCCATACCGGAATCTATCTCGGCAACGGAATGATGGTGTCTGCCGGAGACCCCATCAAGTACGCAAACATTCACTCGTCCTACTGGGAGCAGTATCTCGCCGGTTTTGGACGGCTTTCAAAATGAAATGGAGGATTTTTATGGGTGAAAGACTGGAAAAGCTCAAGGCGATGCTCAAAAAGGAGCAGGAACGCCGCATCAAGCTGAACAACCGTATTGCGATTCTGGAACGGCGCATTCAGGAGGAATCGGCGGCAGAAGTTGCCGATATGGTGCGCACCGCCAATGTGACCCCGGAACAGCTTGCGATCCTGCTGCGGCAGGCGGCAACTATGCCCCCGACCCCGGCTGCGCTGTCCGCAGTCGGCGCAGAGTTTGATAAGGAGGAAATCAACGATGAAATTTAAGAAAATTGGCGCACTGCTGCTGTCGGCGGTGCTGTGCATCGGCATGGCGGCTCCGGCATTCGCCTATGGTGACGATACTGCGCCGGTGGAACAGCCTGTTCTGCCGGAAGTCGTGGAGGAAGATGTTGTCACCATCACGGATGAAACCACCGGCGCACTGACCCCGGAGGGCAATCTGACGCTGGTGGACGATTACCACACCAATTATTCGGATGGCTCCGGGCAGCAGTTCATCACGCTGGTGTCGAAGTCGGGCGCGACATTTTATCTGGTGATTCTTAAACTTCTCAAAAGTCAACTACATAGATTTTGAACTTTAGGAGGGATGCTTATTGTCTTATCAACTTGTTATAGCAGAAAAACCATCTGTCGCTATGTCCTATGCAAAAGTCCTTGGTGCAACTAGCCGCAAGGACGGTTATCTGGAGGGCAATGGCTATCTGGTTAGTTGGTGCGTTGGGCATTTGGTAGAGCTTGCGCCACCCAATATCTACGATGAAAAGTTCGTTAAGTGGAACATCACTGACCTGCCCATCCTGCCGCAGAAGTGGCAATACCTCGTGTCCACCTCCACCAAGAAGCAGTTCGGTATCCTGAAAAACCTGATGAACCGCCCCGATGTAGATAGCATCGTCTGCGCTACGGATGCAGGACGCGAAGGAGAACTGATTTTTCGGCTTGTCTACCAGCAAGCCGGGTGCAAAAAGTCCTTTTCGCGGCTCTGGCTTTCCAGCATGGAGGACAGCGCGATCCGGGAGGGCTTTGCAAATCTGAAACCGTCAACCGAATATGATGCCTTGTATCAGGCTGCACTTTGCCGGGAACGTGCCGATTGGATGGTCGGTATCAATGCTTCCCGGCTTTTTTCGTGTCTGTACGGTCAACCTTTGGCGGTCGGGCGTGTTATGACCCCTGTGCTGGCTATGACGGTGGTGCGTGAGGCTGCGATTGCCGCCTTTGTGCCGCAGAAGTTCTACACCGTAGAGCTGGAACTGACCAGCGGATGCACGGCATCCAGCCGCCGCATTTCTGAAAAAGATACGGCTGAAAATCTGCTTGCGGAGTGCCGAAAGGAGATGATTTCTACGATTCAGAAAGTGACCCGCAAGGAAAAGTCTGAAAACCCGCCACTGCTCTATGATCTGACAACGCTCCAGCGTGATGCAAACCGTCTGCTGGGTTACAGCGCACAGCAGACGCTGAATTATGTGCAGAGCCTTTATGAGAAGAAACTTACCACTTATCCGCGCACTGATAGCTGCTATATCACCGATGACGATGAGGAAATGCTGGCAGGACTTGCGGATGAACTGGAAGAATTTCTCGGCATTGCCGCAGATACAGCGGATTCCGCTGTCCCTCGGACACGGTGCACGGTCAACCGGGATAAGGTCACAGATCACCACGCTATCCTGCCTACCCGGAGTATGCTGCAAGCTGATCTGGATGCCCTGCCCACAGGGGAGCGGAATGTTCTGAAACTCATCATCGCCCGGACGCTGATGGCGGTCAGCAAACCTTACCGTTATCTGGAAACGATGCTCACCACCGAATGCGCCGGTGAGGAATTCACTGCCAAGGGTAAAGAGATTCTGGACGAAGGCTGGAAAGCTGTGGAGCGTAAAGTGCTGGCGGATATTCTGAACCGAAAACAGGAATTTACCACACTGCCGACTATGGAAGAAAGCGAGTGCGCCATCCTCAATGCCGAGATGAAGGAAGGAAAGACCACACCGCCAAAGCATTTCACTGAGGACACCCTGCTGCACTCGATGGAAATGGCCAGTACAGACAGTATGCCGGAGGGCGTGGAACGTCAGGGCATCGGCACTCCGGCAACCCGCGCCGCAACTATTGAAAAGCTGGTACAGAAAGGTTTTCTGGAACGCAAGGGCGAGAAAAAGACCAAGATTCTGTTGCCGACTGACAAGGGCAAAGCCCTTATCACGGTGATGCCCGAAGAAATCCAGTCCCTGGAAATGACCGCTGACTGGGAGACGAAACTGCTGCGCATCGAACGCGGCGAGATGGAGCCGGAAGAATTTATGACCGAAATCAAAGATATGATCTCCTCGCTGGTCAACACCACCGAGGCTATGAAGGGAGCAAATGTGCTTATGAAGAACAAGATTGTTGGTGTCTGCCCGAACTGTGGTGCAAATGTTGTCGAGCGTGAGAAGGGCTGGTTCTGCGACAACAAGCCCTGCCGCTTCGTGCTGTGGAAAGATAACGCATTCTTCAAGCGTCTGGGAAAGCGGCTGGATTCCCATGTTGCGGACAAGCTGCTGCGGGATGGCCGTGTCCGACTGAAGGACTGCAAGAGTGCCAAGGGCAAGACCTACAACGCTACTGTGCTGTTGTCCACCGAAGCGGATGGCCGCAGCAAATTCTCTCTGGAATTTGAGGGTGGACGCTGATGGAGCAGAAAAACGAAGCCCTCTATCTCATCAATGGGGACAGATTCCTGCATCTGCGGGAAAACGGTGCCGGTGTCGGTTTTGCCACCTACGACTGCGCCACTGGTGAGCCGCAGGAGTTCGGTCAGATTTCCAAACAGAATCTTCCTCCTGATGGTCAGAACGCCATTCCTGCCGCCCGGAACTGGTATCTGTTTGAGCTTTCCAGCGATGACCGCAAGGCGATTCAGGAGGTCAGCTTGCAGCACCTCGATACCATTCCGCAGTCTGGTGTCCGCAGGCGGCGCATCTGGGATGACCCCACAATTCCTAGAGATGATGTCCGGCTCATCAACAGCCACTACGATGATCTCTACCGTGTGCCGAATCACAGCGTAATTCAGATTGACCGCTCCGATGGCAGCAGTTACACGGCGCGTGTGGAGCATCTGGACGATTATCATTTTGATTTGGGAGAGTACGGAAACGTCTATCACATCTGTCAGTTTGGCGAGATAATGGAGCGCAACGGTTCGACCGCCTACCCGGAAATCCAGACGCAGAACGAGCAAGGCGCATGGGAGCTTAGCGGTAAGGGCTATCTTGCCATCCAGAGCTGTGAGGATGGCTGGGATTATACCATTTATCACAGTGATTTTTCGGTGATGGACGGTGGGCAGCTTGACGAACCGGAACTGACGATTCAGGAAGTTCGTGAGGAAATTCTGGAAGCTCACCACATGGAAAAAGGTCGGCGTGTACTGAAGGACTATGACCTTATCATGGACAAGGTTGCCGATGCCGAAGAACTGGGGCTGTCCAACCGCCCCTCAACGCTGGAAAAACTGGCAGAACTGGCGGGCGCAAGAGAAAAATGTGATGCCCCGGAATGCAACCCTTTTGGATGTAAGAAAGCGAGGGTTGCTCATGAACTTTAATGGTGAAGAACTAATGCTGATGATGAGTTGATCTCCATTGGCAAGCAGACTCTCGCAAAACTGACCGAACTATAACAATACCCGCAGTTAGATGCTGCGGGTTACATAGATTTACCACTCACTTTCGTCCTCATCAAGCAGAAAATCTTCAAAGTCACCCAAATCATTCGGCACAAACTGCTCTGGATGAAAACGCGCGTTAAGCTGTTCTTGTGCTAGCTCTCGAATCTCTGGCCGCTTGTCATGAGCTTTGTTATGCAACCATTTGACTTGTTCTTTAGAAAGTCTCCATGGCAGAGAAAGCAGTTTGTTTTCAATCATCTGCGTTGAACGCACATCAGGTGGCAATGCGGCGCATTTTTTGCAAATATGTGCCGCATGACCTTTGCCCGAAAACTTTTCATTCGCCTTATACTCACCGCAGACCTTACAATAGTATCCATGTTTTTTCATATGAGCATTCCTTTCGCCGCCAATTTTATATTAGCATATCAGATTTCAGCTGCAAATCCAACTTGATTTTGAGAAAAAAGGAAGGGGAGAGTGCCGATGGCAGCAACCCGATTGATTGCACTGCACAAAAACAAGGGAAAATCCGTTGCGGCCTGTCTGAAAAGCCGCACGGATTACGCCCAGAACCCGGACAAGACACAGCAGGGCGAACTGGTCAGCAGTTACGAATGCAGTCCTTTGACGGTGGATGAAGAATTTATGCTGTCCAAACGGCAGTATGAACTTGTCACTGGGCGCAGACAAAAAAGTGACGTGATTGCCTATCAGATCCGGCAGTCGTTCAAACCCGGCGAGATCACCGCCGAAGAAGCCAACAAGGTGGGTTATGAGCTGGCAATGCGTTTCACCAAAGGCAAGTATGCGTTTATCGTTGCAACCCACACGGACCGGGAACACATTCATAATCACATTATCTACAACTCCACTGCGTTGGACAGCATCCGGAAATTCCGGGATTTTTTATTGTCCGGGCTGGCTGTGCAACGGTTGAGCGATCTGATCTGCTTAGAGCATCAGCTTTCCGTCATTGAGATAAAGCCCTATCGGGAGCGGCAGAAGCGCACACTCTACCCGCCCAAAGAAAGCAATCGTGACCGTCTATGTGGCGTGATTGACACTGTTCTGGCGGAAAAGCCCAAAGACTACGAAGATTTTCTGCAAGGACTGGAGCAGCAGGGTTATGAGGTCAAGCGTGGAAAATACACCTCCGTCAAAGGCGCACGGCAGAAGCGATTCATCCGGTTCCGCACTTTGGGCGCAGGATATAGTGAAGAAGAACTGAAAGCTGTTATCTCTGGGGAAGCCGAACACCATCCCCGGCAGAAGCAGAAGCGCATCGTACCGGAACAAAAGTTTCAGATGCTGGTGGACATTCAGGCAAAGCTGGCTGAGGGAAAGAGCATGGGGTATGCTCGCTGGGCAAAGCGATATAATCTGAAAGAAATGTCCAAAACGCTGATTTTCTTACAGGAGCATAAAATCGGCAGCATTAAAGAAATGCAGGAACGTGTGGATGCAGCAACTGCTCGCTATCACGAGTTGGGCGATTCCATTAAAGCTGCAGAAGCGCGCATGACCGAGATTGCCGTTCTGCGGACGCACATCGTTAATTACGCCCGGACACGTCCGGTTTATGATGCCTACCGCAAAGCCGGGTACAGTA
>OIZG01002129.1_pt1 | contig 10031 bp, 8 predicted proteins | sample 1588561 | NCBI WGS metagenome assembly OIZG01 (sample SAMN03283267) | human gut metagenome | biome: human-associated habitat; material: feces | host: Homo sapiens | place: USA | collected 2013 | reverse complement strand
CAAGGTCTCTATATAATCTTCAATTTTTTTGTCATATTCTTTTCTAAGCTTTATAAACTCTGATATTTCTCCCGAATAATATTTAAACAACTGACATCTCCAACGCAATTCTATACAAACATCTCCAGAAAATCGTATTGTTGGATATCCTTTCATTTTTTTGATTTTATCGGGGAAAAGATTATTAACAATATAATGATTTCTAATAACTGAAAAATTATTTTTATCCAATAACATTATTTCGCTAAAAAGTTTATCAAACTCTTTAGCATCTTTTACAAATTTAACATTGCTAACATTTTTAACTAAATTTGAAATTGTTTTTTTGTTCATACCATTTTTATTCATTTGGAATGATAATCCCATTATATTATTCATAATTTTGCTCATACTAAAAATCCCTTTCGCTATTATTCGACATTAATATACTTTTATTTTACCATAGACAATGTAAAAATAAAATCAAACTGAGCTATTTCCCCATAAAGTACACACCATATTTTTAATTAATTTCTATCAAATTCATAAGTTTTCCGGCAATCTTTTCGTGAATGTTCGTGTTATATAACTTATATAAATCTGTGTCTTTGCTTATTGTATTATCAAACGGAATAATCACGTTTCCACACTTAATAAGTCCCATGCCTGACGGTGCATTACTTACAAATTCAAGCTGTGACTCTGATACACCTATCACTTCCGCTATCTTTTCTGCATCTGTGTTTGCCTGTTTTAATATTGCCACAAACTCACTGTTTGCAAGCATGGTTGTTGCAGTATAGTTCTGCAAAAGGTCAATAACGTTTTGTGTTATTCCTGTACATAGTCCACCCTGCTTTCTTACCTTTTTCCATAACTGCTGTAAATACTTTGCACTGTACTCTGAATTTAGCAACACATGAAATTCATCTATATAAAGCCATGTTGCCCTGCCTTTTTGTCCGTTCTCAACAATTCTCTGCTGAATTGCCTCCATCATAATAAGCATAGATACCGGAGCAAGATCCTGCCCTAAATCTCTTATTCCATAAACAGTAAATCTGTTATCCATATCTACGTTTGTCTGATTATTAAAAATGTTTAGGGAACCTTTTACAAAGATTTCAAGAGAAAGGGCAATATCCTTCGCTATCTTTCTTTCATCTGCATCTGTCTGGTTTAATAGTCTTTCATAAAAATCAGACATTACCGGAATATACTTTTCTCTGCTTCTTGCGATATCCAAATACATCTCCGTTAAGCACCTGTCAATAATGGAACGCTGCTGTGGTGTAAGCGGTTTATTAAGACACTGTTCACACAAGCCAAACATAAAGGAACATTTTTCCCTAATCCATCCTTTTGAATCTCTTGCATCCAGATTCCACACATCCATATCAAGAGGATTTACATAGTTATCCGTATAAGTTGATAAATTAACAACTGTTCCTCCGTAAGTCTTTGCAATGTCAAAGTATTATGACGATAGGTAAGCCTTTGATGTTATCTCTAGCTTTTCCCCCGTCCCACACCGTGCGTGCGACTTTCACCGCACACGGCGTTCCATCAAGTTCAAGTAGATTTACAAGTTCTAATTAACCAATTTCAGTTTTCTGCCTCTTCTAAATTTATTGATTTTCTTCTTTTGATTCTCATCAAATGCACTCAAGCCTTCTGTGCTTGCGTCACTTATAAGTTGGGCTATGAGCTTTGATACAATAATGATATTTGAATAATCATCCGTACCGTTTCGGCTTTTTGGTTTAATCCGCATTGCAACTGATTCATCGGCTTCCAGGATTTCTCCTGTAACATAGCATTTGCCATATTGAGCCACAAATCGTGATACTGCATTGCTCCTAAACTCCACGCTTTCAGATTCATCAAATGCTAGTTGCATAGCTCTCAGCTTGCTCCTAGAGACCGCCTTTTGATTGCTATGAATCTTCTTTCGCCCACTTTCACTATAATCTGTTATATCTTGTGAGAAATTCATGGGCGATTTATGATGAACGCCTACTATGGGAACCATATACATATCCATTAATTTATAGATTCTTCGATTCCCTCTGACTCCTTGTACAAACTTCTGAAAATCCTTTGGCACTTCAGAAAATCTGACCCGTTTGGCTTTGTTCCTTAATCGGTTTTTATGAGTTCTTAACAATTCAAAATCAATCCTATCAAAGTTGTTGTATACATTAGTTGCTACACAGTAATAATTATGTGCACCAATAATTGCATTATTGTATTTTATAATGTTTTCCTTTACTGTATGCATCTGTATATCTTTTAGATTGTTCTTTATATTGGCTTTAACCTTATTAAATGCTTTATTACACATATCAGTTTTTGCTATATATCCATACCTTGATGATTTCTTTGGTAGTACTTTTATCTTAAACCCGAGGAATTCGGAAGAATTTTTTTGAAGATTTGTCACCTTGGACTTTTCTGGACTGATGTCCAAGTCTAGGCGGTTTTTAAGAAAATCTACTACCGCATAATAGAATCTTTGTGCTTCTGCATAAGTTCTGCACATTATTTTAAAATCATCTGCATACCTGACTATATAGCCATCCTTAAGGTTTGTGTACTGATGAGCATAATTGTGAAATGTTTCACTTTTGGCTCTGCGTGGTTTGTAAGTTTCCCATTGGTCGCTTACCCACCAATCCAACTCGTTTAAGACAATGTTGGATAACAAGGGTGATATTATTCCACCTTGCGGTGTTCCCTTAGTCGGTATTCCCTCACCTTGTATTTCACTCTTCAAAAGTTTACCGATAATTGATATTAGTCTTTTGTCTCTTATTCCAAGTCCCCATATCTGCTTTAGAAGTTTTCCGTGGTTTACATTATCAAAGAATCCTTTAATGTCCACATCTACACAATAGTAGTGTCTTCCCAAGTTGATTAAACTTACCATTCTGCTCAGTGCGTGGTGTGCACTTCTGTTCGGTCTGAAACCATATGAATGGTTATGGAACTTAGGTTCACATATCGGTTCTAACACTTGCAATATACATTGCTGAACCAGTCTGTCCCATATACACGGAATTCCTAGTGGTCTTTTCTTGTCAGAACCTGGCTTTGGAATTAAGACTCTACGTACAGCTTTAGGTTTGTAGTCTGACAACATTCCTCTTACTGTGTCTATCATTTCTTTATCGGAGCATCTCCCAATGTCTTCAATTGTCAGTCCATCAGTTCCTTTTGTATGACTACCTGAGTTGCCTCTTAGGTTTTTATAAGCCAATCTTATATTCTGTTTTGAACCTATTATCTCTATTAACTTGTAAAAATTATTGTTGTTTCTGCTTTGTTGGTACAACTCATCATATACAGACTGCATGTCATAGTATTCGTTATACCTTAGCTTGTCCTTCTTCAGCATGGTCTGCACCCTCCTTTCAGAGAAATACATCTATTAGTCTTACAAGAACCCATACTGAACCCAAAATCTACTCTTATGTCTTGACTAGTGGCTATCCCTCCATTGCTTATTATCACAACTTCATTGGTACACACCACCGCTTACACTGAATTAAATGCAAGTTATACATACGCTAGTCGCACTTATGTTTTCCCTGCAACCGCTTCATTGAGGATAAACTCTCCGCGTTATCAGCTTTCAACGTTCCAAATATGCTATCTTTACATATACCCTTAGGTTTCTCCTATAAGCCTGTTACTTATCCGATACCTTTAATATCGTATGGACTTTCATATGAACGACTCTTACTCATCCACAAGTAACGACACAGCTGTGTCACATAACCTTTCGATTACATCCCCATCTAGACCCGTACCTTCAGAGATTCGTCAGCACATCACTCTACTCAGCAAAAGCTTCATCTGTGCATACTAACCATAGATATTTTATAGACCTCCGGCATATCATCTACACCACCTACCTCTAGGTGACTTTCGTCAACTTAAATGTTACGGTAGACTTCTGCCGACTTCCCCGAGCTTCTGACACTTTAGTGTTTATCCACTACTGCGCCAGTCGGAATATTAAGGAAAGCCCTTCAAGGCGTTACCCTCTCATTTGACTTTTCGCATATTCAGTTCGCAATCTAATTAAGCATAAAGTTTAATAAAGATTGCGCCTACTCTTTTCAAGTAGGAACGTTTCGCACCGTTCATTGGATCTATGACGATTATCTCATCATCTCCCGACAAGAATACGCTGCCCATTTCCATCTTACAGAAGAAGGATTTACCGGAACCCGGCACTCCGAAAACGAAGCCATTTCCGTTTATCAGCTTCTTTCTGTTACCGATATTCACATTCTTGCTAATCTGGTTGATACCATAGTAATTGCCCGTGCTGTCATTAAATAGTGATAGGTAAGCCTTTGAAGTAATCTCCAGCTTTTCCCCCACTCCACACCGTACGTGAGCCTTTCGACTCATACGGCGTTCCCTCAGATTAACCCTATTCTAAATAATTGCATTTCCGACTAATTCTCTATATTTATTAGTTTTGTCTCGAACCTTTTTATTCCACAATCTATCGCTTTCCAACTTTTGAACCATCTTTTGGATATTAGATATATCCTTTTCCATAATTAAGCCATAGATGTCCTTAGAAATAACTATTATATTTCTGTAGCCATCTCCACCATCTTTCTTAATTCGGTATGGTGTAATGTCTTCGATTGTTAGTTGTTTCTTTGAAACAGAACACCTTCCTCTTTGTGCTGATATTTTTGATATAACATTATCATTAAATTCTGCACTTTCATCTGGTAATGGATTTTCTGAAAGATACTCAAAGATATACTCAAGTTTACAAATCTTTCTGTGTATTAGTTCCCTCCCTCTATCTGTATAATTGCAGATATCTTGATTGAAACCGCGTGGAACTGTAAACTTAACAGCTGAAATAGGGTCGATAATCATATCTCCAACCGTAAATCTTCTCACCTTGTATCCTCCATACCTCTTTAACTGGTACGCTGATTGTGGTGGTCCTTTTTTTCCATTCGATTTAGTTATATGTTTCAGTGTTGGTAGTAATATATAATAGATTTCCCAAAAGTCTTCGCTCACTCTTGTGGCAGTACAGTAGTAATTGTGCATACCTCTTATCGCTGAGTTTAGTTTAACTACTTCCTGCTTGTTGCTTTTGACATTGCGAATTCTTGTTCTTAGTTTATCTATCACTTTCTTCTTGGCTTTATCCGTCATATGAGATATAACCACGTTTCTATCTGGTCTTTCCTCAATTTTAAGTTTGAAACCAAGGAACTCTGAATAGTGTTTTCTAAGATTTGTGATTTTACTCTTTTCTGGACTAGTTTCAAGTTTGAGCCTTTGTTTCAACCAATCTTCAATAGCTATTTTGATTTTCTCTGCATCCTTTCGATTTCTGCACAGTATCTTAAAATCATCAGCGTATCTAACCAAGTACATTTCTTTAAGGTTTGACGACCTCTTAAGTGCTTGATATTTGTCCCCACTACCTTTATATGGATGCCTCGTTGGAAATGTCTCCCATTGGTTACTTATCCACCAATCTAATTCATTCAGAACTATGTTTGATAGCAACGGAGATAGAATTCCACCTTGTGGAGTACCCTTTTTCGGAACTCCCTCTCCAACGATTGGTGCTTTGAGCAACTTTGATATGATAGACAATAGATTTTTATCTCTTATCCCCAGCGACCACATTTGCTTTATTAGTTTGGCGTGATTCACATTATCAAAGAACCCCTTGATATCAATATCAACCACGTATTCTAACTTTGCGTGATATACAAGGTATGAAAATCTTGCTATTGCATTATGTGTTTTCCTATTAGGTCTGAAACCGTAGCTATGTTTATGAAATTTGGCTTCACATATTGGCTCAAGTATTTGAAGAATACATTGTTGAATAAGTCTGTCTTCAATGGTTGGAATGCCCAATGGTCTTTCTTTCCCATTATCTTTTGGAATCATAACTCTTCTAACCGAATGTGGTTTGTAGTTGTCAAGTCTCGTCTTGACATAGGCTACTAATTTGTCAGTTCCAAGTTTTGCAATATCATCAATTGTATTCTTATTTGTACCAGAAGTACGGCTTCCCTTGTTTCTCTTGATTCTACGATATGCTAATTCAACATTTTGCTGACAACATATATATCTCATAAGATTCTTAAAACTCCGCCCTTCTTTGCTAGCTCGATAGAGATAATCAAGCTCTGCTTGGAATGAGTAATACTCGTTGTTTCTCAAAACCTTCTTACATTTCTTAGCCGTTTGGTCAGTCATCTCCTTTCTGGGAAATAACTTCTATTAGTCTTACTAGAACCCAAAACATTTGCATTTATTTAGTTTTAATAATTAATCTGACTTGGGGCTATCCCTCCACAGCTTATTATCACTGTTTCATAGGTACATTGCCCCTACTCTCACTAATACAAACTGTGTTACCACAGACCGATTCATTGAGTTTGCACACTCTCCTCGTTATTAGCTTTCCCCGTTCCTATTTTCCTATCTTTACATATACCCTTAGGTGCCATCTTTGAGCCTGTAAGCTTGGTAATGCCTTTAACATTACATGGACTTTCATAAAGAACATTCTTACTAATCCACACCTACCTGACGAAACGTCATTTACACATTTCTGTGTATTCGTGCTTTAGACTCGTTCATTCGATGGTTCGTCAGTCAACCTCTGTATTGGTAACATTCTCACCATAGATATCTTATAGACCTCCGACCTATCACCACTCGACCACCTCTGGTTCGCATTTCCTCAACTTAACTGTTAGGATGGCTCTCAGTCGACTTCACCGAGCTTATAACCCCCTATTTATTGCAATTTAGGACGCTATTCGGAGTATTAAGGAAGGCGTTTCCTGGCGTTACCCATTCATTCCACCTTTCGGAAAATAAGTTATTGTTGTAATCTCTTACAACCCTTGCCCTTTGTTTACTTATACGGCAAAACGGGTCGCACGTTCCTGCACGTTAAACGGCATCAGCACTGCAAGGCTCTGTGTAAGCATTGTTCTCATTGTCTCAATCTGTCTTACTCCTATGGGAAGTGTTGTGTTAACTGCTTCCCTCTGTTTGTACATGCATGTGTCAACAGCACATCCTGCTCCCTTTGCAATGGAGTCCACTGTCTCACAGATGCTTTCAAGTTCATCCCTGTCATCTGCCATGACAATCATTGTCACTGAAACATAGTAAAGGCTTTCATCATTTTCCCTTACGTTATTCATTATCTCCTCTATGTCCTTTTTCTTCTGTCTTGTCGCATATGAAATGTCTGATGAAAAGTCATTGTTTCTGTTTCTTGTTCTCTGCTGTTTTATTATGTCTGACTCAATGCCCAGATACTTTTTCTGCAGCATCTTCATTGTAAGGTCCTTTGGCACCGGAACCACATCCACACTTGTAACCGAATGTACCGGCAGAAATGTCAGTTCCGTAAAAAATCTGTCAGAAAGGTATGTTGGATATTTCTTTATGAAAAGAACCCTTCCAACCTTTCCTTCATTCTCAAAATAGTCAGGATGATATTTTATCCTTGTGTTGCAGATTTCATTTCTAAAGTCTGTTCCTATAATTCTTCCCTGTCTTATGTCAAAGTTAAATTCATCCTCCCTTCCAAGTCTGTAATAGTCGTGAAGAATCTTTAACCTTTCATTTCCTGTAAGTGGTGTCAGCTTTGAACCAAGTTCGGCAAAACTTCGAAACATTGATGCCTCAATTGTTGCAAACTGCGCCTTTGCCTCCTCAAAGTTCTTTCTCTCAATTGTTATGGTAAGATATCTTTCCTGCTCAATGCCCTGTCTTCCCTCAAGTATCTTTTCCTCAATGATTCTGTTGTAACTTTCCCTCATCTTATCGAACCCGTCATTTCTGTACTTAAGCATTACCTCATTTCTTAGCACATCCATGTCCTTGTTTTTATTGTTGACTGTTATCTTAAATGTACAGTCAAATGAGTTAAGGCACTTGCAGTATCTCTGAAAGAAGCTTTCCTGTTCATCCTCTGAACGTGTGGCATAATTGACATCACTGAATCTGTATGTCTTTGAATATTTTCCATCTGCCACCTCAAATATTCCGCTTTCCGATATCTTTAGTATTTCTATTGTTTCCTGCACCGACTTTGGTGATTTGTAAAGTGGCTCTGATGCCTTCTTTATTTCAGAAAACCTGTCCTTAAATATGTTCATTCCTGTTCCTCCGTTTATTTTCATATGTTAATTTTTTTGTATGTTTCTCATTTTCTGCTTTTGTTTTTTCCTTTTGTCTTCCTTTTTTCTCTGCCGTTCCTCTTCCATTCTCATTCTTTTTGTGGTTTTCTCACTTTCCTCCGAAATGTATGTAAGTGGTCTGTTCTTAAAAGCGAACCACAGTTTTCTTTTAAACATCTGTGTAAAACTCATTCCCTGATATGAATAAAATCCGTTTAATGCAAGTGGTGTCACCACGGGAATAGCAATGTATGCACTTCCCGTAAGCCCCACATATCTGTATGTAAGAAGAACTATTGCACCACCGCATGCAACTGATGCGATGGAGAATATCAGCTGTCTTGCAGTAAGTCCCATCACCACTGACTCCTGATATTTTTCTATGTCCTTGTTAATTGATATGTTCATCTGTTCCTCCTGTTTCTATAATCCCAGTGCCTTGCTTGTAAGACTCTGTGCTCCCTTCACTGCTCCGACTGTCATTGCCACACTGAATGTAAGTTCACACATGTACATCAGTGCCTTTGTCCAGTCTGCGTAATCGCTTGTAAATGTTGGCAGTCCTGCATTCAAAAATGCATTGCACACTATTATTGCAAGTGCCATTGTCACTGCCTCCAGCACTATTGACAGAAAGTACTTTGCATAGCTTACTGCCGAGTGACTTACCATTCGGTTTCCGCTTACTGTTGAAAATGCAAGTGCACCAAAGGGTACAATCACAAGTATTTTTAAGAATCTGAAATACACGGTGTATATGAGCATGAAGCCACAGAAGATGATTACAAGTGCAATGATTACTGCAAGTATCATCATCAAAAGGCTTTCCCCGAATCCAAGGTCCTTTATGATTGTCTGTTGTTCACTTGGTATCTTTAGTTTGGTTGTTGTTCCCTGTGTCATGAGCCCCACCAGATTTCCTGCTGATGTAAAGAATGCCTTCATTATTGTCACGTTGTTTGCAACAAGCCATTCTGCTATTCCTATTCTCATTAACATCCTTAGTATGGTTTCAAATCTTACCTCTTCCTTTACGTCAATGCTCTCCGAACAGAAACCAATTACAAAGAACAGAACCACCAGTGACGAACCAACCGCCACAAATATGGGTTCAAGGTTTGCCACCACTGCCCAGGGGCCTCCGTTCTTGAAGCTTACCGGGGACTGCCCCAGCAGTTCAAAAACAAGAGACACCTTGTCATTCCAGAAATCAACAACCGTCTGCAAAAGATCAAGGATTACACCGCCTAAGCTAAATATGTCCATAATCTCTTACCTCCCTTAAAATCCCAGAATACCAAGTACTGATGAAATGCCTGCCATCATTACTCCTGCAACAATTCCCTTAAGTGCCGAGTTCATTGTCGATGAATCCTGTGCCTGATATGCCTGTGCAAACTCCATTACATTCTTTGCAAGAATGATTACGCCGATTGCCCCAATGATTGCAAGTACAAGTGTCTTTAAGTTATCAAGTGGTTTTGTAACTGAACTTGCATCTCCTGCGGCAAGTACGTTATTTACATCCACTACTGTCATAAATACTGCACCTGAAAGTACAGCCATTACGTTTTCTTTTTTCATTTTGATTTTCTTTATAATCTTTCTCATTTCTTTCTCCTTTGCTAATCTCTTTTACTTAAATGTTCGTTTCTTTTCTTAGCCATTTCTTCTGCTGAAGTTGTTGGGTAAAGATAACTAAGAAGTATTGAAAGTTTCATGTGTGCATCAAGCGATTTTGTTATTTCCTCAATCTGCTCTCTTGAAAAATCCATCATGCACATTCGGTTTGTTATCTCATCCATAAGTTCCTGTTCTGACATATTTTCTAAAATATCTGTT
>OIZG01002121.1_pt1 | contig 10066 bp, 9 predicted proteins | sample 1588561 | NCBI WGS metagenome assembly OIZG01 (sample SAMN03283267) | human gut metagenome | biome: human-associated habitat; material: feces | host: Homo sapiens | place: USA | collected 2013 | reverse complement strand
AGAAAATCAAAAGCTATACAAGCATATGGAGCGTGGAAAAAGTCATTTATGCAATTAATGACTTTCAGCTCCCGTTCCCTGTTACGTTCAGCCAGATGGCTTGGTTTGTCCTGTCGCTGTTTATTGTGATTCTCTTTGGGGAGTTGCCGCCCTTTTCCATGATTGACGGTGCGTTCCTCAAATACTTTGGAATCCCTGTTGCTTTTACTTGGTTCGTATCGCAAAAGACCTTTGATGGGAAGAAACCGTTTGGATTTTTGAAATCGGCTGTCACCTTTGCCCTACGTCCAAAAGTGACTTATGCAGGAAAAGCCATCAAGCTGAAACATGAGAAATTCAATCCCGTTATTACAACAGTTAGGAGTGTGATGTATGTTCCCGATTAAATATATTGAAAACAATCTGGTGTTCAACCATGACGGTGAGTGTTTCGCCTATTATGAGCTGACACCTTACAATTATTCGTTCCTGTCACCAGAGGAAAAGTATATGGTACATGACAGTTTCCGACAGCTTATCGCCCAGAACCGTGACGGGAAAATCCATGCTCTACAGATTGCCACGGAGGACAGCCTGCGTGCAGTACAGGAGCGTTCCAAAAAAGGAATCACAGGCAGACTTCGTGAAATAGCCTGTAAAAAAGTAGACGAACAGACAGAAGCGTTAGTTGAAATGATTGGGGAAAATCAGATTGACTACCGCTTTTTTCTTGGATTCAAGCTGCTGGTGAATGAGGAAGAAATCAATCTGAAAGCCATGCGAAAATCGGCAGCCATGACCTTTGCTGATTTTATCTATGAAGTCAATCACAAGCTCATGGGTGACTTTGTTTCCATGAGTAATGATGAAATCAACCGTTTTATGAAGATGGAAAAACTCTTAGAAAGCAAAATCTCACGCCGCTTTCAGTTCCGCAGGCTTAATAAGAACGACTTCGGTTATCTCTTGGAACATATCTACGGGAATACAGGCGTTGCGTACAGTGATTACAGTTACGATTTACCAGTTAAGAAGCTAAAGCGTGAAACACTGGTGAAGCGATATGACCTTATCCGTCCGACACGCTGTCAGATAACCGAAAACCAGCGATACCTAAAGATTGAGCGTGAAGATCAGACGACGTATGTCGCCTACTTCACGATTAACAATATCGTGGGTGAGCTGGATTTCCCGTCAAGTGAGATATTTTATTATCAGCAGCAGCAATTCACATTCCCTGTTTCCACTTCCATGAATGTAGAAATCGTCACCAACAAAAAAGCTCTGACTACGGTTAGGAATAAAAAGAAAGAGCTGAAAGATTTAGATAACCATGCGTGGGAATCCAACAATGAAACAGGAAGTAACGTCATGGACGCTCTGGATTCGGTGAATGAGCTGGAAACGAACTTAGACCAATCCAAAGAATCCATGTATAAGCTGTCGTATGTTATCCGTGTGGCTGCTGACACTCTGGAAGAACTGAAACGCCGCTGTGATGAAGTCAAAGACTTCTACGACGATTTGAATGTCAAACTGGTTCGCCCGTTCGGGGATATGCTGGGGTTGCATGGTGAATTTATCCCAGCAAGTAAAAGATACATCAATGATTATATCCAGTACGTCACTTCTGACTTTCTGGCTGGTCTTGGATTCGGTGCGACACAGCAGCTTGGGGAAACGGACGGTATCTATATCGGCTATAACCTCGACACAGGGAAAAATGTCTATCTGAAACCCAGCCTTGCGGCACAGGGCGTTAAGGGTTCGGTAACTAATGCGTTGGCTGCCGCTTTTCTTGGTTCGCTCGGTGGTGGAAAGTCATTCTGCAATAATCTGATTATCTATTATGCGGTGTTATTCGGTGGAAAGGCGGTCATTGTAGACCCGAAATCAGAGCGTGGCAACTGGCAGGAAACCTTACCCGATATTGCACATGAAATTAAGATAGTCAACCTTACCAGTGAGGATAAGAACAAAGGACTTCTTGACCCGTATGTGATTATGAAGCGTACAAAGGACGCTGAAAGTCTTGCGATTGATATACTTACATTCCTTACAGGTATTTCCTCCCGTGATGGTGAGAAGTTTCCCGTCCTGCGTCGAGCAATCCGTTCCGTGACACAAAGTAAGCAGCGTGGACTATTCCGTGTCATTGATGAATTGAGAAAAGACGGTTCACCTGTGGCAGAGAATATCGCAGACCATATCGAAAGCATGACGGACTATGACTTTGCACACCTTTTGTTCTCGGACGGTGATGTGGAACAATCCATCAGCTTAGACCGACAATTAAATATCATACAGGTGGCAGACCTTGTACTGCCAGATAAGGACACGACTTTCACGGAATACACCACTATGGAACTGCTTTCTGTGGCTATGCTGATTGTCATTAGTACCTTTGCCTTAGACTTTATCCATTCGGACAGAAGCATTTTCAAGATGGTGGATTTGGACGAAGCGTGGACATTCTTACAGGTGGCACAGGGTAAAGCTCTGTCAAACAAGCTGATTCGTGCTGGTCGTTCCATGAACGCCGCTGTTTATTTCGTCACACAAAACTCTGGTGATGTGGACGACGAAAAAATGAAGAACAATATCGGTCTGAAATTTGCGTTCCGCTCCACGGATATAAAGGAAATTAAGAATACCCTAGAATTTTTCGGTGTGGATAAGGAGGACGAAAGCAACCAGAAGCGACTTAGGGATTTGGAAAACGGACAATGCCTGTTTCAAGATTTATACGGGCGTGTGGGTGTTATCCAGATTCACCCTGTATTCGCCGATTTGTTCCATGCCTTTGACACAAGACCACCAGTACAGACGGAAGAATCGAGGTGAAGCCTATGCGTAAGAAAAAGATAGCTCATTATCTTCTTATCACGCTTGCGGTAATTCTCGGTGTGCTGGTATTCCTGTCAATCACAGGTACGGTGGCTCATGCGGCTGGTCTGGTAGACAATACGGTGAGCGACGCTAACGCCTATTCAAAATATCCATTGGAAAACTACCAGTTGGATTTCTATGTGGATTCGGGTTGGGATTGGCTGCCGTGGAACTGGCTTGACGGTATCGGCAAAAGTATTCAGTACGGACTATACGCTATCACGAACTTTGTCTGGACGGTGAGTTTATATATTTCCAATGCGACGGGATATGTGGTACAGGAAGCCTATAAGCTGGACTTTATCTCTGATACTGCAAGTTCTATCGGTAAGAACATTCAGACGCTTGCAGGTGTCACTTCCAGCGGCTTTTCCAGTGAGGGATTCTATGTGGGATTCCTGCTTATCCTCATTCTGGTAATGGGTATCTATGTCGCCTACACAGGACTTATCAAGAGAGAAACCACAAAAGCGGTTCATGCGGTAATCAATTTCCTTGTGGTGTTTATCCTGTCAGCGTCCTTTATTGCCTACGCTCCAAACTATATCAGCAAAATCAATGACTTTTCCGCTGATATAAGCAGCTCGGCTTTATCGCTCGGAACAAAGATTGTGCTGCCCGATTCCAACAGCAAGGGAAAAGACAGCGTGGATTTGATAAGGGACAGCCTGTTTTCCATACAGGTGAAACAACCGTGGCTGCTGTTACAGTATGGGGAATCAGATATAGAAACGCTTGGTGCTGACCGTGTGGAAAGCCTGTTATCGGCAAGTCCAGACACAGACGACAGAGAGGACGTTGTTGTTGATGAAATCGAGGACAGGGATAATGCAAATTTAAGTGTCACAAAGACCATGAGCCGATTGGGAACGGTGGTATTTCTGTTTATCTTCAATATCGGAATCTCTATCTTTGTGTTCCTGCTTACAGGCATGATGATTTTCTCACAGGTGCTATTTATTATTTACGCTATGTTCCTGCCTGTTAGCTTTATTTTATCCATGATACCGACCTATGAGGGCATGGCGAAAAAGGCACTTACAAAGCTGTTTAACACTATCATGCTCCGAGCTGGTATTACGCTGATTATCACCACAGCCTTTAGTATCTCTACCATGTTTTACTCAATTTCTTCTGGTTATCCGTTCTTCATGGTGGCATTTTTACAGATAGTCACTTTTGCTGGTATTTACATGAAGCTGGGGGATTTAATGTCCATGTTCAGCTTACAGGCAAACGATACACAGCAGGTTGGCAGACGAATCATGCGACGACCTTATATGTTCCTTAACCGCAGGGCAAGACGGTTGGAGCGTAAAATCGGAAGAACGGTTGCGGCTGGTGCTGCTGGGGGTGTCGCTGGTGCTGCAATAGCTTCTAACAGCCGCAAGGCTGATACAGGAAACCATAGCAGACCGAACCATGATACCCAAAGCTCTGATACTTCCAGCTTGGGAAAACGTGCTGGGGCAAAGGTCGGAGCTGTCCTTGACAGTAAAGACCGTATCAAGGATAAGGCACAATCTGTCAAGCACCAGATTAGGGATATACCGACACAGGCACAGTATGCGGTACATAGCGGCGTAAGCCAGATACAGGAAAATGTATCCGACTTCAAACGTGGCATTGTGGAAGAAAAAGCGACCAGAAAACAGGGGCGTGCAGAGAAGCAGAACCAGCACAGACAGACGGTAGCTGAAAAGCGTATGGAACTGGAAAAAGCGAAGCAAAGCACAGGATCAGTGACAAAAGGAACTGCCCCTGTGCATGAGCGACCAGTGACAACGCCTGTATCTGCAAAAGCAGCTCCACAGGCGGCAGCTTCTAAGCAGGAGCAAACGGTCAAGGAACGTCCTGCCACTGTTACAAGGGAGCAATCTTCTGTAAAGAAAGAGCCTGTTATGAAGCAACAGGATAATGTAAGGACACAGGTTATCAGAGAATCTTCATCACCATCGACAAACAAACAATCTGCTCCTGTTGTCAATTCTACCCGTCAGACCGTGCAACGCCAGAAGCAGATAAAGACCACACAGAAAAAGAATGTCACAAAATCAACCGTGAACAAGACCGCCCACAGGAAAGGAAGTAAGAAATGAGGTTAAGGCATTTAGCGGTATTCGGTGGGATTTTCACGGTGATTATCAGTTTGCTTCTGTTCCTGTTTATCGTGACCGCTGATGATGAAGAAAGCAGCACTTCCCATTTTGATTTTTCTGGATTGAACTTATCAGAGGAAGTGCTGAAACATCAGCCGACGGTGGAAAAATATGCGAAAGAATACGGAATCCCAGACTACGTGAATTATCTGCTTGCGATTATGCAGGTGGAATCTGGCGGCACGGTAGCGGACGTTATGCAATCGTCAGAATCACTCGGCTTGCCGCCTAATTCCCTTTCAACGGAGGAATCCATCAAACAGGGGTGTAAATACTTCTCGGAACTTCTGAAATCTGCTGAAGCAAAAGGCTGTGATATTAACACGGTGGTACAAGCCTATAACTATGGCGGCGGCTTCATTGATTACGTTGCCAGTCATGGCAAGAAATATACTTTTGATTTAGCGGTGAGCTTTGCAAGGGATAAATCGGGCGGTGTCAAAGTCACCTATAAAAATGAGATTGCCATTAAGGAAAATGGCGGCTGGCGTTATAAGTACGGGAATATGTTTTATGTCCGTCTGGTGAACCAATATTTAGCTGTTCCCAGTTTCAGTGACGCTACTGCACAGGCAATCTTCAATGAAGCGTTGAAGTATCAAGGCTGGAAATATGTCTTTGGCGGCAGCAATCCAAACACCAGCTTTGATTGTTCTGGTCTGGTTCAGTGGTGCTATGGAAAGGCTGGTATCAGCTTACCCCGTACCGCACAGGCACAGTATGACGTTACGCAGCACATACCATTATCACAGGCGAAAGCTGGTGATTTGGTATTCTTCCACTCGACCTATAACGCTGGAACATATGTAACACACGTCGGTATCTATGCAGGAAACAACAGAATGTATCACGCTGGCGACCCTATCGGATATGCAGATTTAACAGGCTCGTACTGGCAGCAACACCTGATTGGTGCTGGACGGGTAAAAACAAACTAAGAAAGGAATGGTACTATGATATTTAAGAAAAAGGATAAGGAATCGAAACCAAAGAAAGAAAGACACGTGCCTGTAATGAAAGTCGGCACGCATAAGAAAACCGTGATTGCCTTATGGCTGGTGCTGATTGCAAGCGTCAGCTTTGGGGTATATAAGAATTTCACAGCTATTGATATGCACACGGTACATGAAAAGGAAGTCATTGAGCAGCGTATCGTTGATACTAACAAGATAGAGAACTTTGTCAGAGCCTTTGCGAAGTCCTACTATTCTTGGAGCAATACGCAGGAATCCATTGATAAAAGAACCGCAGCAATCAATAACTATCTAACAAAGAGCTTGCAGGATTTGAATGTTGATACTGTCCGTGCAGATATACCTACAAGCGTGGCGGTTACGGACGTAAAGATTTGGGATATTGAACAGGCTGGAACAGACGATTTTACCGTGACCTATTCGGTAGACCAGACCGTGACAGAGGGTGAAACATCAATCGGTTACACTTCCGCTTATATGGTATTGGTTCATGTAGATGGTAACGGAAACATGGTTATCACACAGAATCCGACCATCAGCAGCACTCCGAAAAAATCCAGCTATGAACCAAAAGCAAAGGAATCTGACGGAACGGTGGACGCTGCCACTACAGAGGAAGTGACAGAGTTTTTGGAAACATTCTTCAAGCTGTACCCTACCGCTACGGAAAAAGAGCTTGCCTACTATGTATCTGGGAATGTGCTTGAACCTGTGAATTGTGATTATGTGTTCTCGGAATTGGTAAATCCTATCTTCATCAAGGACGGGGAACAGGTCAAGGTATCAGTATCGGTGAAATACCTCGACCAGAGAACAAAGGCAACACAGATTTCACAGTTTGATTTGACGTTGCAAAAAGTTAGCAACTGGAAGATTGTAGGATAATATGATAAAAGGCTTGTGTTATACTGCGGTATTGTATGCAAGCCTTTAATTATTATTCATTCTTATCTTTTTATTGACAATCAAGTGCATTAAGTATATAGTGTGTATTATAGAACATCACACTAAATGAAAAGGAGAGGAAATGTGAAAATATTGATTTCAAATAACTCCGATTTGCCACTTTATCAACAAATAAAAGAACAAATTAAAGAAGCAATTTTTCAGGAAGAATTAGTAGAGGGAGACGCTTTACCCTCAATACGAAATTTTGCAAATGACCTTAAAGTAAGCGTTTTAACAATTCGTCGTGTTTATGAGGAACTAGAACAAGAAGGATTTGTTGTCAGTCAAGTTGGAATAGGAACATTTGTTTCAACAAGCAATATAGATTTGATAAAAGATTCTAAGCGACGACTTGTTGAACATAAGATGCAGGATATGTTACAAACAGCAAAATCACTGAATATTAGTAAAGATGAACTTGTTGCAATGATGGATATTTTATATGAGGAGGAATGATTTAGTATGGAGAATATTTTAGAAATATCTGGCTTGAATAAATCTTATGAGAATTTTTCACTCAAGGACATTTCGTTTTTTTTACCAGAAGGATGTATCACAGGTTTTATTGGTATCAATGGAGCTGGAAAAACAACTACATTACGAACTATTTTGGGACTTACCAGTAAATTGTCTGGTGATATACATTTTTTTGGTATGGAAATGGAGCATAAAGAACAGGAAATAAAAAATCGTATCGGTATTGTGTTAGATGATGGATGTTTCTATGATGAATTAACTTTATCAGAGATGAAAAGTATAATAGCTCCGTCCTACACTACATGGTGCGAGCAGGATTTTAGAGAATATATGGATAGATTTTCTTTAAATCCCAAACAAAAAATTAACACATTATCTAAAGGTATGAGAATGAAATATGCGTTAGCATTGGCTCTTTCTCATAAAGCTGAATTACTTATCATGGACGAACCGACAAGTGGACTTGACCCATTGATAAGAAGTCAATTACTAAAAATTCTAAAAGATTACATGAACAATGGGGGAAAAGGAGTGTTTTTCTCAACTCATATAACTTCTGACTTGGATAAAATTGCAGATATACTAGTTATGATTGATGATGGGAAAATCATATTTCAAGAAGAAAAAGATACCTTGTTGGATTGTTACCGAATAGTAAAAGGCGACTTGACAAAATTGAATGAAACTACTCGAAAGTTCTTTTTAAAAATAGAGGAAACTGATTTTGGATTTACAGGAATCACTAAACAGGTGGCTATGGTTAAAAAATATATGGCAGATGTTATTATTGAACGACCAACAATAGAGGACATTATGCTTACAAATACTACAGGAGGAAAAAAATTATGATGTTATTTCATTTAGTAAAAAAAGACTTTCTTATTGTAAAGAGATATGTATTATTAATGCTGGTGGTATCCATACTAATTCCTCCATTTATGCTTTGGCGTGTTCCGCAAAATGCAGGAATAATGAGTTTTGTTCTTTCCATTATTTTTTCTGTTTTTATGCTCCAACAATATGTTTCTCTAAAAGAAAATCAGTATTCAAAAGCGTCAATGTTGCTCTGTGCGACACCGTATCCACGTCACTTTATTGTCCTTTCAAAATACTGTTTTGTTCTAATTATTTATGTAACATGTTGTTTGATTTTTTTGATAGAAACTCTTTTTATATCGAAACTTAATGGATTTAGTATAGAAGCAGCAATAATCATGTTACTTGTAGTGTCTATATTTGAAGGAATCTATCTTCCTATACAGTATAAGATAGGCTATGATAAAACAAAATTTGTTTTTGCAGTTGTTATTATGGTTTCTCCGTTCTTGTTACCATTATTACTTAAAATAAGTGATGGTATGAAATATAATTTTATTGCTAATTTTCCATCAGTTATTTTGTTAGGAGGGACAACGGTTTTCAGTTTAATATTTTTAGTGGTATCCGCTTTTGTTTCTATCAGAATATATCGCAAAACCGATTTGGCATAAATACACATGTGGAGGTTAGAGTTGTAGTGGAACGTGATGTAATGATTCTTTATATTATTTCAGTTATTTCTTTGGGATTTGCATTATATAATTGTATTTTCTTTTTAATAAAACGTAAGAAAACAAACAAAGTAATGGGTACGATTATAGATATTAAATTACCAAATCCAGAAACTGCAAAAGCTAGAAATTCTAAATGGGCTAAAGTTACTTATAAAGTAAATGGTCAAAATTATGTATCAAAAAATCGTATACAGGTATCTATGTCAAGTTGTATTGGGACTAAAATATTAGTTCGTTATGATATAGAGCAACCAGAAAAACTTTATAGCTTTTCTGCTTTAAGAATTATTGTTGCTTCTTTAGTTTCTGCTTTTTGTTTAGTCATAGCATTATTCATATAAAATTGAGAAAGGAGCTTGAAAATATGCCGCATTTTCCCGATTGGTTTATATTTATTTGTATCTTACTCCCTATTGCAAACTTAATTTATAAAAATTGGAAGAAGAAAAAATAGCAACCATTATCATAAAATCTTTTCATAATAGGAGGTATATTATGTTTGCCGAACATTGGATTTTATGTCCTGTTTGTAAAAACAAAACTCGAACAAAAATTAGAGATGATACAGAGTTGATAAACTTTCCCCTGTTCTGTCCGAAGTGTAAACAGGAAAGCATAATCAATGTTAAAAAGCAACGAATAACTATTATAGAGCCAGACGCTAAGACGCAGAGCCGATAATACCGAGAATGAATGAGATTTCTTGGGTTATCGGCTTATTTTATTTAAGAGCTAAAAGTGGAGGATTATTCGTCCTCCACTTCCTTAGACTTGATAATTCCGTCAGCAACACTTTCCATGATAACTAAATCCTTATAGGACAAATTATCAAGTTGTTTTTCCAACTGTCGTCTTCTGGTGCTTTTCGCCAGATCAGACGCAGGCAGGAAAATTTCATCAACGGAAATATTAAGTAATGATACAAGGTCATAGAATACCTGTAAACTTGGGTGCTGCCCTTTGTTTTCAATATTTGTCAGATAACGTGGGTCAATCTCAATCATAGCTCCCACCTGTTCACGGGTAAGACCTTGTTTCATACGAGCTTCTTTGATTGCAAGACCAAAAGCTCTGAAATCGTACTTAT
>OIZG01002120.1_pt1 | contig 10066 bp, 6 predicted proteins | sample 1588561 | NCBI WGS metagenome assembly OIZG01 (sample SAMN03283267) | human gut metagenome | biome: human-associated habitat; material: feces | host: Homo sapiens | place: USA | collected 2013 | reverse complement strand
TGCGAAGCAGACATTTACTTTTCTTGCGCCATTAACGAACGAACAGCCATGCGAAGCAGGGCGGGATAGCGCATAGCGCGGGTTCGTGAGTGTACGGGAAGACAAAGAGTGAATTATGATATGTTATGTTCACATATAAAAACAATTCTTTGTTAAGTATGTAAAAGATATTGACCTTGACATTGGTTCATACTTTATAGTTTGTATTATGGATATCAAAAAGGTTTTATAAACAGACCCTGACAGTATCCATGCAGATATATAATGTTATAATGCCTTTAAAGGCAGAAATGGAGGTCAATATGCGCAAAACAACTAAAAGACGTCTTAGCAGTCTTTTGTGTGCAGTGCTTATGCTTGTTACAAGCATAGACGTAACTGCATTTGCAGCAGAATCAAAAGCGTCAACAAGAAAGATTGACGTATGGGACATGGGCACAGTACAGGAAGCAGATACAGATAAGTATAATAATCATATTACTGCTGCTGACTGGGAGAATTGTGACAATGTTTCAAAGGATGGTAAATTCGTTGCAGGAGAAACAACATTTGGTGATCTTACAATCAATCATAATGCCAATGACAGATTGTTCTCGGCATCAGGCAAAAACTATGGAAGCAATGCGTTAGCAACAACAGCATATGATGATGGATATACAGCATCCGGTATGTACTACTGTAATGGTACAGGAGGAGAAGGAAGAAGATACATTGCTATTAACAATGTAGAAGCCGGAGATAAGATAGTTGTATACATGGCATCAAGCAATGCTGCTAATGGAACACTTCTTTTTAAGTATCTTGGTGAAGATAATGAACAGGTAGAAAAAGCAAGCTTTACTAACAAGGGAGCTAAGTATGAATTCGTAGCTAAGTATAGTGGTTCATATAAGGTGTATACAGATGCAGCAGCAGGAAAACCTATATATAACAGGGTGGTAAGAATTCCGGGAGTAAAAGTCAGTGGAACAATAGAAGGCGTACAGGTAAGCGGTCTGAAGGTTTTATTTAAGGATGATGTTAACGATATCACATATGATGCAGATGTAAAAGGCAATACATTTACAGCTACACTTGCAGCAGGTTGTGATTATACAGCAGTTTTATCCGGAGTAGCAGGATATGGATTTTCCGTTGATACAAAGAATGTTACAACAACTGTAGATGAAGCTCTGACAGGCAAGACAGGAGTTACATTAAAGGTAGAAGAAAAGAAAGTATATACATATACAGGAAAGGTTACAGGATTTGCAGCAGATTATGATACATCGGGATTATCAGTTAAGCTCGTAGCTGACCCATCTTCATTAGCAGATGATGTGGTTCTTAAGCTCGATGATAACAAAGCTTTCAAAGCAACACTTGAGCCTGATGTTAAGTATACAGTTGAGCTTAGTGGAGTTAATGATTATGAAGTAGCTGATGGCAAAGAGGTTACAGGTCAGACAGATTACTCTAAAGATATAAGCGTTTCTGCTAAGAAGTTATATAAGGTAACAGGTAGATTTACAGATATTGATGCTAAAGCAGCAGTTACAGATATTAAGTTTATCAATGTTGATGACAAGTATGTGTATACAGGAAAGGTTACATCAGATGGATATGAAGTTTCTTTAAGAAATGGTTCATATGAAGTTGAAGCAGCAGTTGATGGATATAGAACAACAACACATATAGTAGTCAATGATGCTGATGTAACTAAAGACATCTTAATGGTGTCAACTAAAGATAAGGAACAGATTGAAAGAGTATCTGATATATATGTCGGATATAAAGAAAAAGGAAATGCAAACTATAATACAGTAAAAGAAGCAGTATCAGCAGTATCATTAATGACACCTGCTCCTGATGAGAATAATGGAGTTACTATTCATATTGCTCCTGGTACATATAGAGAACAGGTTATTATATCAACTCCATATGTAAGACTTGTTAATGATGAAAAGTCATCAGGCAAAGAAGTGCTTCTTACATGGTATTATGGAATAGGATATAAGTATTACAGTATAGATTCTAAAGGCTATTATAATGCTGAAAATGCATATGATAAGTACGAGAAGGCAGCTGCAGCAAAATGGGGCTGTTCAGTACTGCTTAAAAATACAGCAACAGGATTTAGTGCTGATGGAATCACATTTGAAGCTTCGTTTAACCGTTATTTAACAGATGAAGAAATAGAAGATGGTGTGACACCTACAGAAAATAAGAATCCAGACAGAAACTATGCAACAGATGTTACATCAAAGGCAGCAACAGAAAGAGCAACAGCCATGGCTATAGAAGCTGATAAGGTTGAATTCACAGACTGCGCATTTCTTGGAAGCCAGGATACATTATATACTGGTAATTCAGCAACTAATATGTACTTTAAAAACTGCCGTATAGAGGGTAATACAGATTACATATTTGGTGATGGAAACGCAGTGTTTGATGGATGTGAGCTTAGATTTGCAGGTTACAGTGCTGGCTCTACAGGTGGTTATATTACAGCACATAAGCCAGCCTCTGCTGCAGCAACTAAGATTGGCTATGTATTTAGAAACTGTACAATAACAGGCAGTGATAAACTTGAGGTAAGTGCAGGATATCTTGGAAGACCTTGGGGTCAGGATGCAAAAGTAACATTCCTTAATACTAAGATAAATGGTAGTTACATTAAGGATGAAGGCTGGTTTGAAATGTCTGGCAATAAGCCGGAGAAGGCTGGTTATACAGAATATAATTCGGTTTATACAGATGGAACAGCAGTAGATGTTTCTAAGAGAGTAACAGGAGTTACAACAGATGAAAGTGTTGCAAAGAAAGATGTTGTGAATGATTATCTTTCAGGCTGGACACCTAATGCTTATGTGGCTGATGAGGGCACAGTAGCATTTGTAAAGAAACCATATCTTGTGGATAATGGAGATATCAATGCACCATATCCAGGACATACTCTTACTGTTATATACTCTCTTGGAGAGAAGAATGATAAAAATGATGCATCAGTGATCCGCTGGTATATTGTTAATGAGGATGGCAGCAGAACACATGTAAAATCGTCAACTGCCAATGCTGATAATACATATAAGATTTCTAAGGATGCTATTGGAAAGCATATTGAAGTTGAAGTTGTACCTGAGAACTTAAGTGGTGTTAAGTCAGGAGCAGTAAAATATAAGGCAGAGGCATATGTAAGAGATGGATATGAAGATCCTACAGGTTCAACAGATATAGAACTTGGTGATGGAGTAAATGTATTTTTAGCAGGTGATTCTACTGTTAAGGATTATTCAGCATCAGGTATGTATATGAGCGGTAAGGCTCAGGCTGAAGGCTCATGGGGCGAATATTTACAGGCGTTTTTTGATTCTTCAAATGTTAAGGTGCAGAACTATGCCAATGGAGGACGAAGCAGCCGAAACTTTATCAATGAGGGCTCATTAGATAAGATAAAAGCCAATATCAAAGCAGGCGATTATCTGTTTATACAGTTTGGACACAATGACTGTGCCAATGGAAAAGGATACATTGAAGATAGATATGTACCACTTGGACAGCCAGATGCTGACGGAATATATCCTGTAACAGCAGGAACTAAAGTGGCAACACCATCATCACTTACTTCAAAGTATGGAGATACATTCTATTCATATGATTGTGGTGGTACTTATAAATGGTATCTTAAACAATATATTGATGCGGCAAAGGAAGCAGGGGCAATACCGGTTCTTGTAACACCAGTATCAAGACTTTATTATACTAGTGAGGGTACTATCAAACCACATCATGATTCAACAGATAAAGAAACAGGAACACTTGTAACTGAAAATAATGCATATGTTGAAGCAGTTAAACAGCTTGCAAAGGAACAGGATGTATTACTTATTGATGGTTTTGAGATAACAAAGAATATGTATGAGGAAGCATACAAAGCAGATGAAAAGGCAGCTAATGGCAAGTCTGTTAATGGTACACAGGTTATGTCAGCAGGAGACAGTACACATAGCAATAAGCTTGGTGGTTTCATAACAGCAGAACTCTTTGCACAGCAGATCCAGAATATGAATATATCACTCTCAAAGGCTGTTAAATCACCATCCAGAGTAGCAGGTGTTAATCCGGATGGACAGCAGGTGTTTGTTGTTGATAAGAATGGAGTGCTTACTGCTAAAGCAGCAGATGCAAATGGCAGATTCACAGAAGATGCAGTGTACTGGACAGCAAAAGGCCAGAGCCTTTTAAGTGCAATAAGTGCTAAGAGTGAAGAACTTAATAAGAGCGAGAATCCAACACCAGCACCAGATCCAGCACCAGCACCGGATCCAACACCAGCGCCAGACCCAACTCCGACACCGGATCCAACGCCAGCGCCAGACCCAACGCCAGCACCAGACCCAACGCCAGCACCAGAGCCAACACCAGAGCCAGAACAGGGCGGCAGCGATAAGAAAGATGATGGAGCTACGTCAGATAGTGACAGTAATAAAGATGACAATGCTATATCATCTGACGATAAAAATCCAGATGCTTCTAAAGATGATGTAAAAACAGCAGATGTATATCACGTGATAGGATATAGTGTGGCATTTACAATGGCATTAGCTGGAATAGTACTTCTTGTGTATGAAGATAGAAAAAAGAAAAGGCTGATTAATAAATAATATAATAGTTATAGATACTAGTTTTAGTGATGATTAGAATTGATTAGTATTGATTGGCATTGAATAAAGCCAGATACACAATGACTTAGGTTGTTGTGTGTCTGGTTTTTGAATGCTTGAATATTATTCGTTCGAATATTATTTGCTTGAATATTATTTGCCTGAATATTTTTTGAAATATAATAATGTATGGATTTATGTACAATGCATTATTAAATGTGTAAAAAGATATTGACCTTGACACTGGTTCATACTTTATAATTCCATAAAAAGGGACGGATTGTCCAGAAAAGAAAGGGAAGGTTATTTATGATGAAGAAAAGAAACAGAAAACGTATAAGTTGTCTGCTTAGCGCTTTGCTTTTGCTTGTTATGAGCATAGGCTGGAGCGTTATGGCTATGGCTGATGATGCGGTTAATAAAGACAGCAGCAAGCCTACAGTATGGATAATAGGTGATTCTACAGTAAGTTCTTTTGCTGATAATTATTATTATCCAAGATATGGATGGGGTACACAGATTGATAAGTATCTTGATGGAACATATGAAGTGAAGAATATAGCTTTATCAGGAAGAAGTTCTAAGAGCTATGTTAATGATAAGGAGTATAATGAACTTACATCCGGTATGAAGCAGGGTGATTATCTTCTTATAGGCTTCGGACATAATGATGAAAAGGCAGAAGCAGACAGATATACAGATCCTAATGGTGATTATAAGACAGCTGGCTCATTTGCTAACTCATTATATGAAAACTATATTAAGCCTGCGCAGGCAGCTGGTACAACAGTTATCCTCTGTACACCTATAGTAAGAAGAACTGCTACAGCAGAATGGTCTGACAGCAATCTTCATATCACAAAGGATAGTGGTGATTTCAAGGGTGGAGATTATGCCCAGTCTATAAGGAATCTTGGTAAGGAACTTAACATACCAGTTGTTGATATGACTAAGATGACAAAAGAGTTATATGATACATTAGGACCGGATGAGACAGTCAACCTTCATGCATGGACATCATCTAAGGCTACAAGCGTTGATAATACACATACAAACATTTATGGTGGAACATATAATGCTTATCTTGTAACTAAGACAATTAAGGAACTTGGAGTGGCTGGAATATCAGAACATATAACAGCCAAGGAAGCACCTGTTAAGGCTGATGTACTTAAGCCTAATCCAGATTATAAGGAAGCTGAATATTCAGGAGAACTTAAGCAGAGTGAATTATGGAAAGATGCGGGGGTTTTCAAGGGTTCAATATTTGGAGATATAGGTGGAGACCCAAATCTTATTAAAGATAAGTTCATACTTGAGGGCAATGAAGATGGAAGCATTCACATTGCTGTTAATGGTAAGGGAAAGATATCATCAACAACAGATGGAATTGCAATGTATTATTATAAAGTACCTGCAGATAGTAACTTTGTAATAACAGCTAATGCAACAGTAAACAGCATTAATAAACACAATCAGGTTGCATTTGGTCTTATGGCAAGAGATGCGATGTATATTGATGTTAATGATAAGTCAGCTCTTGGAGATTATGTTGCAGCAGGAAGTATCAAGCAGGGAACAGCTAACTGCTTTAAGAGAAAAGATGGTGCATTAGGTTATGGTGGTACATTAGAGAATCCAGTAGAGGCTGGTAAGACATATGCACTTAAGATTGAGAGCAACAGTGATGGATACGCATGTACATTTGGCGATAATGCTGCTATATCAGGCGGTTTTGATTTCAAGCTTACATCAATAGATGCGGATTATGTATATGTAGGTTTATTTGTAGCAAGACAGGCAGATGTAACATTCTCAGATATAAAACTTGTTGTAGATGGTAAGGTAATAACTGGTTCTGATGTTAAGCCAGGTGATACACCAGATGATAGCAAGCCAGGAGATAGCACACCAAGTGACACACCAGATGATAATAAGCCAGGAGATAACACACCAAGCGACACACCAAGCACACCAAGTGATACACCAAGCACATCAGATTCAGATAAGGTAAATGCGGTAATTAAGGCTGATGATGGCATCAATATAAAGGCCGAAGTACCAGTGAGCGGAATCACATTCACAGAAGAGGAAAAGAAAGAAATAGAAAACGGAAGTACAGTTTCGGTATCTATGGAGGTCAAAGATGTAACAGCTACAGTATCAGAAAGCGATAAGAAGCTTGTGGAGGATAAAGTTAAGGAAGTTCTTAACAATGGTGTAGTTGGAGCATATCTTGATCTTACATTATTAAAGAAAGTTGGAAGTCTCAAAGAAGTATCAGTAACAGAAACAGCTGCTGGAGTTGTTGTTAAGCTTGATATTCCTGAAAGTCTTAAGAATACAGATTCATCTGTAGAAAGAAAATATACAGTTGTAAGAATTCATGATGGTGTAGCAGAGGCACTTGAAACAAGCTGCGAAAACGGAGTTATAACATTTACAACAGATAAATTCTCTACATACGCTATATGCTATGAAGATGTAGCAGCAACAGGAAACGGACAGGCATCAGATAACACAATAAATACAGGTGATGTGTATAATATAGCACTTTATGTATTATTCGCAGTTGTATCATGTGCAGGTCTTGCATTCGTAGTATTAAGAAGAAAGTCAGTTGTAAGATAAAAAATAAAACAATGTATCATTTTTGTATTGCAGAAATTTGAAATATTTGAAATGTTTGTTTGAAATGTTTAAAAATATAGTTGACAGCTATAACTATTAGTGTTAAACTCTAATAGTTGTTAAACGAAGCAGAGTATCCACTCTCACCTTAGCGCATGAAGGCGACTCGGGTTTATATTTTTAAGAATATGCATGATAAACAGCAATTAAGATGCATTATGATTAAAAAGTGGATAGTCTGACTATCCACTTTTTTTGATTTTGGAGGTGCACTACTATTAGCGAATTAATGATTAACGAGCAGATCCGCGATAAGGAAGTTCGTGTTATTGGACAAGAAGGACAGCAGCTTGGAGTTATGTCTCCTAAGGATGCTATGAAGTTAGCAAGAGAGGCAGAGGTTGATCTTGTAAAGATAGCTCCATCCGCAAAGCCACCTGTATGTAAGCTTGTGGATTATGGCAAGTATAAGTATGAGCTTGTCAGAAAAGAAAAGGAAGCTAAGAAAAAACAGAGAACAATAGAAGTCAAAGAAGTTCGTTTATCACCTAACATAGATGTGAATGACCTTAACACTAAGTGTAACGCAGCAAGGAAGTTCATAGAGAAAGGCGATAAGGTTAAAGTATCACTCAGATTCAGAGGACGTGAGATGGCTCATGTTGATTCAAGCAAGCATATACTTGAAGATTTTGCAGAGAAGTTAAGTGATATAGCAGTAGTAGATAAGGCTCCAAAGTTAGAAGGCAGGAGCATGACTATGTTTTTAACTGAAAAACGTTAAAATATTATTCCATATGAGAATTAAATTAGGAGGATTATTATGCCAAAGGTAAAGACAAAAAGAGCAGCTGCAAAGCGTTTTAAAGTAACTGGAACAGGTAAATTAAAGAGAATGAAAGCTTACAAGAGCCATATTCTTACAAAGAAGACTACTAAGAGAAAGAGAAATCTTAGACATGCAGCTATGACAGATGCAACTAATGTAAAGACAATGAAGAAGATTATGCCATATTTATAAGATATGGGTGTCTGTGATTGATTATTTTAGGAGGAAATTAAGAAATGGCAAGAATTAAAGGCGGTATGAACGCAAAGAAGAAGCATAATAGAGTATTAAAGCTCGCTAAGGGTTATAGAGGAGCTAGATCTAAGCAGTACAGAGTTGCTAAGCAGTCTGTAATGAGAGCTCTTACAGAGAGCTACAAGGGTAGAAAGCAGAAGAAGAGACAGTTCAGACAGTTATGGATCGCAAGAATCAATGCTGCTGCAAGAATGAACGGTCTTTCATACAGCAAGTTCATGTATGGTTTAAAGTTAGCTAACATCGACCTTAACAGAAAGGTATTAGCTGAGATGGCTGTTAATGATGCAGAAGGATTTGCTAAGTTAGCAGAAGTAGCTAAGTCTAAGCTTGCTTAATCATTAGATTAATTAGTGTAAAGATAAATATAATGTTATATATCAGATTTATATCTGTCAGATTCTGGATATCTTCTGATTAGTAGCATTTAAGCCGCTATATAGGATGAGATAACTCTTTATATCCTGTATGGCGGCTTTTGTGATAATATTGTGAAACATTTATGTAATACTGGCTTTAGAGGCTGTATTATGGTATAGTTTATAAGTCGGCAATCCGGCATAATATATATTTATGGAGACAGGTTATGAGAAAAGTATTAAAAGGAAAGTGCGTTAAATATGCAGTAGCAGCAGCTATGGTTGTTTCTATGCTTATGACTACAGCATGTAATAGTAAAATAAAGGTTGATTATGGATATAGTCCTACAGATTATGTTGAACTTGGAAACTACAAGGGAATAGTAGCAGATGTTGATGTCACATCCATAACTAACAAGGTTATAGATGACAAGATAGCTGAGCAGATGAATGATGTAACTACATATACAGATGTTAACCGTGGGGCTCAGAAGTCAGATAAAGTAACATTTAGTTACTCAGGAACATCAGGCGGGCTTGCAGTAGATGATTTCACAGGTTCTGATTATAGTATGGTTCTTGGAAAGGAAGCTTTTCCAGTTGCAGGAACGAGTCTTGCAGATGAATTATATGGTATGGCAGCAGGTCAGACAAAGGTTATAACAGTAACTATGCCAGATAACTCTAAGTATACTGATTATGCAGGTAAGAGAGTGGTGTTTGAACTTTCCATGAGCTACGTACAGCAGCCAAATGTTCCTATGCTCACAGATTCGTTTGTAAAAGAGAACTTTGGTCTTGAATCAGTAGATTCATATAAGGAATATGTTAAGAACGATGTTAAATCAACTATAGATACAAAGGTGAGTGAAGCAAAGAATGAGGCTATTCTTACACAACTTCTTGATGTATGTAAGGTAACAGGATACCCTGAAGAATTCCTTGCACAGCAGACATCAAAGCTTGAAGAATCAATCAGTTTTTATAGTACTCTTCAGGGAAAGACTAATGATGAATACTGCCAGAATCTTTATGGTAAAACATTTGATGAATTCGTAAAGGCATCAGCAGGCCAGCAGCTTATATATCAGGCAATAGCAGAAAAAGAAGGACTTGATATAACAGAATATGAATATAAAGATGACCTTGAACAGTTTGCAAAGGACAGTGGTTATTCACAGGTAACAACATTCACAGATAAGTTTGACAAGAATACAATAGTAAAGGCAATGCTTGTAAAGAAAGCACAGAATATAGTTATGGATAATGCGGTTGTGAATGAGAAGTAGTATGTTTGTTTAATTGAATATTAGTTGGTGACGAACGGACGACAAATATAAGCTACAGGC
>OIZG01002112.1_pt1 | contig 10092 bp, 9 predicted proteins | sample 1588561 | NCBI WGS metagenome assembly OIZG01 (sample SAMN03283267) | human gut metagenome | biome: human-associated habitat; material: feces | host: Homo sapiens | place: USA | collected 2013 | reverse complement strand
TTTCATCATCACATATGCCTATCTGATAAATCATTCTTTTCTATCCCCTGATTTCATTTTCAATAAAGCCGGCTAATACTAGAATTGCAACAATCATCATTGAAATTACAATTATTCCACTCCAATACTCATTAGCTTTAATTAATAATATCACAAATATTAATACTTCACTACTTAAAAAAAATCTAACTTCTTTGCGAAGATATTTTCTTTCTGACCTTGTTAATTCATTATTAATATTATCAACAGGCGATAACAAAAATATTATAAAGACTGAAATAACACACATCATTATCTGAATACTATTATATAACGTATAATTCTTAATGATAATTAATCCCGATAAATATATAATACACGATAAAACAGCACACACTTTCTGGCTGCTTGCATGATAGCCTCCAGCATATTGTCTTAACATAATAATTGATATCAGAAATACAATCCCTTCCCTTATCATCCCCATAATAACTGCTATTATAAAAGCTACTATCGTTGTTTTCATCATATCTATGCCAAATTTTATTATTGATTTTTCATTTTTATCAATATATGTATTATTTTGAATAAATCTGTTAATATTTATATTCATTCATAAAGCTCCTAATCTACACATTTTTCATATCGTCATATTCATAAGTTCAATTAATTTTTTCTTATATAATCTATATAAAACACATTAAAAATGACTTTGAGAGTTTATAAAACAATCCCCAAAGTCATTTTAAAAAATATCAAAAAATACTAATCGCTCTCTGCTTAACATATTGCCAAAAAATATTTAAGTCTTTGTTTTCATATTTAAGAAATATAAGAGATATAAGTTTTAAAAGCAGCAGTCCGATTACCACACCAATACTGTTAAAGATAACATCATTTATATCTATTATTCTTATAGAAAAACCTCCTTGCACCAAGGCTTCCACGAGCTGTAACATTTCTATTAATATTGAAAAACATACTCCAGAAGCGAACAATCCTCTCTTTGATTTAAACTTATATATAAATTGTACTCCAATTCCATAAGGAATAGTCATTAATATATTTAAAACACTTGTTTTATTTAAACAGTTTTTAAACGGAATAATATTTACTGAGGCAGCTAAATTATTCGGAAAACTAATTCCTATGTAGAATGGAAATAATGTTAATTTTATTACATTTGCAAGATATACAAATGCAATAAAAGAAAAAATAATCCATATTATATCTCTATTCTTAATATACACAATTATATCAACAATAATATATATTACAAATAATATAGCAATAGTTAATAAATCAAAATCAAAAATCATTTATAGCTCCATTAATTATAAATTTTTACACTTCCGGCAATATCATACCCATCGTCATTAACTTTAAAAATCTGCAAATGATAATTTCCTGAATTTTCTTCCTTCGTAATGATAGAAACCTATCCTTATGATTTCTTCTTTATTATATTAACATAACTATGCATTTTTATTTCATATCAGGTATAACTTACATACAAAAAGGTATAACTTACATTTAAAATAAAAATGTTCTTAATGCCTATATTTCTGACATCAAGAACATTCTTAATTTATCTTTAATTATTCGTAACCCCCTCTACAATACATACGCATACCCATCAACCTGCAATTCCATATAGATAACTTCTATATCTTAATTCCGACATAAAAGCTATCCTTCTTAAATCATATATTATAATTATTCAATTTTATACCGCAAGAGTTTTTTCTAATAATGCTTTGGCAATTAATGAATAGGCAGAACAGCAACATACTTAAACATCATAACAAAGTGGCATATACTTCCTGCCATAACAAAAAGATGAAATATCTCATGTGAACCAAAGTACTTATGACTAGCATTAAATGCCTTTAGCTTAAGCGCATATATAACTCCGCCTATAGTGTATATAATTCCTCCTGCAAGGAGCCACATAAAAGCTGCTTTTGGAAGTGCATTGATAATCTGTGTAAATGATAAAACACATGCCCAGCCCATGATTATATAAAGTGATGATGATATCCATCTTGGGCATGTAACCCAGCACAGCTTAAATATTATGCCTATAACTGCTATTCCCCATACAAGTGCAAGAAGTGCATAACCTGTAGTGTTATGAAGCACAACAAGACACACAGGTGTATATGAACCTGCAATCATAACTGATATCATACAGTGGTCGAGTTTTTTAAGAATTCTGTTAATCTTTGGTGTTGCATCAACTGTATGATAAGTTGTGCTTGCCGCATATAAAAGAATCATAGTTCCTATAAATATAGACAAAGATATAACATGTATCATATCCGGTGCTGACAATGCCTTTATGATAAGCGGCGTTGCAGCAAAAAGTGCCATAATCATTGCAATAAAATGTGTAATAGCACTTCCCGGTTCTTTAATCTTCATATGTGAAACATTTTCCTTAAGCTTTTCCATAATAATCCTCCATTCTTGCGTGTGAAAAATCTTATTTTTCACACTATCCTCCAATCCTTTTAAAGCAAATATAAAAGTTTGTTTTACTTTGCCATGTAGTTTTAATTACTACGTGTCATTATAATAGCACTATGTTTTAAAAAATGCAATACTACATATCCCCAAAATATAAAAAAACACAGATTTTGTTCTATCTATGTATGCACGATAGATAAAACAAAGCCTGTGCTTTATTATTATGTATTAAACTTTATCCAGTTTTTTTAATAATTAGCTTTTTTAGAAAATTACTTTATATATTTCTCTATTCTTTCCTTCATCTGCTCTTCACCCATAATGTGAACGATAGTCCAAAGGTCTGGTGTGTTGGCACGTCCTGTCACTGCTATTCTTACAACCTCAGCTATATCAGATACATTACCCTTGAAGCTTTCAGGGTCAGCCTTGTATGCCTTCATATCAGATGCAAAGCCATGCTCGTCAGCTATTTCCTTAAGCTTGTTAAACCATGCTGAATTGTCATCGTTGTGGTCGTACTTTGAAAGATAAGTCTTTAATATATCGCTTACCATATCCTCATCAAGTCTGAACTCATCTTTTTCATCATTAGAAGCGCCATCAAAGAAATATGCAATAAGCTCAAATATCTGCTTTGCATACATAAAGTCTTTTCTTCTTCTCTTAGCACCAACGCCCATATAAAGACGAAGAATCTGTAACATTTTTTCCTTATCTGCAAACCACATATCTACATTTTCAGGTGCATTTTCTTTAGCCCAGTCATATAAGAAATCATATAAATCATCTTCTGAAAGCTTAGATAACTCATTCTTACAAATGTTGTGTAACTTATCCTTATCAAAAAGTGCTCCGGACTGACTCATCTTATCTACAGAGAATGGGAATTCATTAATATCCTTATCAGGGAACTTCTCATGCCACTCCTCAAAGTTAGAGTTAAGAAGTGTAAGAAGATATACCTTCATAGTGTATGGATGATATCCATCCTTTCTGTAATAATCAAGCGAAAGCTCTGGGTCCTTTCTCTTTGATAGCTTTCTCTTTCCGCCTGTTTCCTCATCAAACTTCATAAGATGCGCTGTATGTGCGTATGCTGGCATCTTAAAGCCAAGAAGGTGGAATAATTCATAGTGGATAGGAGCTGATGCAAGCCACTCACCACCACGTACAACAACAGTTGTTCTCATAAGATGGTCATCTATCGCATGTGCAAAATGATATGTTGGAATACCATCCTTCTTTAAAAGAACTATATCATGGATATTTTCTGGAAGCTTAATCTCTCCCTTTATTGCATCAACAAATGTAATCTCCTTATCAGGACTTCCCTGAGAACGAAGTCTAAGCACATATGGCTTTCCAGCTTTGATATTAGCCTCTATCTCCTCATATGAAAGATTACGGCAGGTTGCATACTCTCCATAATAGCCTGTAAGCACCTTTTTTTCTTCCTGTTCTGCTCTTACCTTATCAAGCTCTTCCTCTGTACAAAAGCATGGGTAAGCAAGTCCTCTTTCTACAAGGCTCTTGGCATATGAATGATATATGTCAACTCTCTGTCTCTGGAAGTAAGGTCCATACGCATTTCTTGGATCAGAATCATCAAAGCCTGCACCCTCATCGAATTCAATATTAAAATATCTTAATACATTGATGATAGTTTCAACTGCTCCATCAACCTTTCTCTTCTCGTCAGTATCTTCTATTCTAAGATAGAACACGCCCCCATTCCTATGTGCAATTCTTTCATCTGCAAGTGCACTATAAAGGTTACCAAGATGAATAAAGCCTGTTGGGCTTGGTGCCATACGTGTAACCTCTGCCTTATTTGGAAGCTTTCTATATGGAAACTTTTCCTCGTAATACTCTGGTGTATTAACCACCTCTGGAAACAATAACTCTGCTAACTTCTGGTTATCCATGTTTATCCTCATTTCTGCGCACGTTTTTCTTATATAGAGCTTGTGTCATGTGCGCACAGACACAAATCCCGCGTGTGATAAATAATTTTCCACACTAATCTTGCGCTTGTACTGTTATCTATATTTAAACACAGTATTTTATTTTACACATTTTCTTTTGATTAATCAACCTTTTACCACTTATTTCTTATAACGTCACCCGACTCATATAATATTACAAGCAAGCTCATGTAGGTTTAGACCTTTTGACTCTGATATCAAATATGTAATATATTATATATAGCATAAGCCAGTCCATCATCATCATTAGACAGAGTGATATAATCTGCTGCTTCCTTTAACGCATCACACGCATTGCCCATAGCTACTCCTGCTCCTGCGAATTCTATCATGTCACAATCATTATCCGCATCACCAAATGCTGCTATATTCTTTCTATCAATACCAAGTCTGTCTGCCAGGAACCTGACCCCGGATTTCTTGCCAGCATCCTTATATGAAATCTCAATAAGCTGTTTTACTGAACTAGTAATATATATATCTGGATCTTTTTCATATAATTCCCTGATTATCCTATTCTTTAATTCATCATCATCAAGCACAATATCTATACTGTCCAGTTCATGCTTATGCTCATATATAAAGCTTACTATATCCTCTTGAAGAGTTCTTGTACTTCTCACATACTCTATTGCCTTAGGGGTTGCACCAAACTTTACCGGATCAGCCATATACTCCTTAGATGCATATGCCTTTCCCCTTATAAATGCTTCGTAGGTCACCGGATATCCTACAGTATTCTTAATTATCCCAGCTACTGAAGATTCCTTAAGCACATATGAATTAAGACACTTCTTATCCTTTATCTCGTATACAGCCGCACCATTGCTTGTTATCGCATATTCTATTCCAGGTATTGTAACAACCTCTGAAGGAAGCGTATCAAACGCCCTTCCACTTGCAATACACACATGTATTCCTTTACTTATAGCATATTCTACTGCCTGTCTGTTAGCCTTAGATATATGACCATCCGACTTAAGCGTTGTTCTGTCAAGATCAAGTGCAATCAGCTTAACAGGCTCTTTATATACATTAGTATTCATTAAACCTCACTACTTTCCTGATAATCTGCCAAAGGCATACTTTATTATATAGTAAGCTGATTATTTTTCCAATTACTTTTATGTAGAATAAAAGTAGAATTTGCAATAATACTAATATTAAAAAGGACTACCGCAAAAAGAACCCTGACATAATACATAGAATTGTAAATTCAATTCTTAGTGTATGTATTATGCAGATAATTCTTATTGCGATAGTCCTTTATCTATGCCTTCTTACTCCAGAAATCAACTGGCTCATATTCCTGAAGCTTTGCAAGAAATCCTAACCTTTCAAGCTCCTCCTGAATAATATCCAATGTACTCTCATCCTGTGCAGCTATTGTATGATAATGGTATCCTGAGGTTACATTCATAAGAAGTGTTGAACTTCCATTATTGATTTCTTCCATATATGCCTTTATATCACGTCTTGAATGAATATTAAGCTCCGCCTTAACCACACCATATACCTTATGATACACGAAAACATCCTTAACCCATCCGCCCATATCCACTATGGCATTAAGTTCCTTCTCTACATCTGCATTGGTATGCTTAACCTTGACTATTCTTGTATATTCCTTATTTCCTCTTATAACATAACCTCTGTTAGTTGAATATACATCATAAGATGCGGCTCTTATAAGTGCTATGTCCTGCACAATAACCTGACGGCTTACATTAAGCTGATTAGCGAGTGCAACACCTGATACAGGTGTATCACTTCTGCTAAGAATATCTATTATTTTTTCTCGTCTTAACTGTCCATTCATAACCTGGCTTCACCCCTGCATTTACTTTACTTATATTAATTCTAACACTTATCGTTGTAGACAGCAAGCCCTATGATCCGCTCTATGCTTTACGCTGTGAACAGCCTGAATCCTGCTATATAGCACATATAACATTAGTCAACCGGATGAAGATTCTTAAGCGAAATATCCATTATAGGAGCTGAATGTGTAAGTGCACCACTTGATACATAATTAACTGAAAGCCCTGACAGCTTGGCAAGATTCTCTTTGGTCATATTACCTGATACCTCTACCTCTGCCTTGCCATCTATTATTCTCATAGCCTCAGCCATAGTATCATGGTCCATATTATCAAGCATGATTATATCAGCGCCTGCTTCTACTGCATCCTTAACCATATCAAGTGTTTCAACTTCAACCTCTATCTTTCTTACAAACGGAGCATACTCCTTAGCAAGATTTATTGCCTCTTTTACTCCGCCTGCTGCACCTATATGGTTGTCCTTAAGAAGTACACCATCTGTAAGGTTATATCTATGATTATTACCACCACCGACTTTAACTGCATACTTTTCAAAAAGTCTGTTGTTAGGTGTTGTCTTTCTTGTATCAAGAAGCTTGATTCCTGTACCCTCAAGCAGCTTTACTACTTCACTTGTATAAGTAGCTATACCACTCATTCTCTGAAGATAGTTAAGAGCTGTCCTTTCACCACATAAGAGAACCTTAATATCTCCCCTTACAACTGCAAGAAGCTGTCCTTTCTTTACTCTATCTCCATCAGCCGCCTTAAGTTCAACCTCTGTATTCTCATCTAATAATGTAAACACTCTTTCAAATATCTGAAGTCCGCATATAACTCCATCCTGCTTACATATAAGATTCACCTCTCCCTTTCTAGGAACTGGCATAACACTGTTAGTTGAAACATCCTCACTTGTAATATCCTCTCTTAATGCACTTAATATTAATGGGTCTGCATTTAGTCTTAACGTAACCTGATCAAACATTTTATAATCTCCTCGCTGTATGTATTTATAATAAAATTTCATTTCATAATAATCAGTATGATTTATAAATATGTATTATACACCATATTATAATTATCCCAAACTTCTGATCATGCTGTCTTCATAGCTGCATCAGCTTCGTCTATTTTCTTTCTTACAAGCTCGCTGTAGTACTTATCCAGCTTTTCTTCATCATGATATTGATTTATATCTGTATTTTTAACATACTCATCGGCAGCAACATCTAATATATCAGAAAGTTCATGCTCTGTCATATTATGTGCTGCTCTCTTTGCAAACACAAGGCTTTCAAGAAGCGAATTGCTTGCAAGTCTGTTTCTTCCATGAACACCGTTACATGCTGTTTCACCAACTGCATATAGCCTGTCCATAGAGGTCTTACTTTCGTAGTCTACCTTTATTCCTCCCATAAAGTAATGCTGTGCCGGAACTACTGGTATACACTCCTTAGTAACGTCATACCCCTGTTCTAAGCAATGCTGTACTATATTTGGAAAATGTGTCTTTAGCTCTTCTTCTGGAATTGTACGAAGATCCTCCCACACATAATCTGTCCCATCCTTTTTCATCTGCTCATATATAGCCTTTGTAAGCAGATCTCTTGGAAGAAGCTCATTCACAAAACGATTTCCATTCTTATCATACAGCTTTGCGCCCTCACCTCTTACTGACTCAGATATAAGAAAGCTTCTGTCTTTATCATTCTTTGAATAAAATGTAGTAGGATGTATCTGAACATAATTAATATCCTTTATTGCAACATTATGCTTAATAGCAGCTGCAACTGCATCTCCTGTAAGGTGTCTGAAATTCGTTGAATGACGATATAAGCCTCCTATGCCTCCAGCTGCAAGTACTGTTGCATCTGCCTTAACATTTACAATACTGCCATCCTCAAGTCTGATTACAGCACCAAGACATTCATTATCCCTGGATATTATATCTAACATACGCGTATTTTCAAGCAGAACAACATTAGGAAGTTCTCTTACTCTGTCAAGTAAATGACTTGTTATCTCTTTTCCTGTTACATCCTCGTGAAATATGATTCTGTTACTGCTATGGGCACCTTCCCTTGTATATGCAAGATTACCATTTTCATCCTTCTTAAAGTCTGCTCCTGCAGCTATTAAATCCTTTACAACATCTCTTGATGAACGAATCATTATCTCTACCGATTTCTTATCATTCTCATAATGCCCCGCTTTCATGGTATCTTCAAAATAATTATCATAGTCAGCATCATCCTTTAACATACACATGCCACCCTGTGCAAGAAATGAGTCACTGCTTTTAGCATCTGACTTTGTTATCATAAGTATTTTCTTATCTCTTGGAAGATTAAGGGCAAGATAAAGTCCTGAACATCCACAACCTACTATTAATACATCTGTTTTCATACTTTTCACTTTATTCTCCATTCTGCCATGTTTTCCATATACTAAGTCTGCTTTCATGACTATGATTATCCGGCAATACTTCTGTTTTTATTTTGCTGCAAGCTCAAGCATCTTGTTAAGAGGCTTCATGGCATAATCCGCAAGCTCTTTATCTACAAACACCTCATTAGTATCATTTTCAAGAACATCTAAAACCTTTTCTAATGTTACCTTCTTCATATTAACGCAGACCTGGTCAGGCTTAACTGTGTAAAGTTTCTTATCAGGTGCTTTCTTTCTTATTTCATTGAACACACCATCAACTGTTCCTATTATGAATTCATCTGCCTCTGTATCCACTACATAATCTATTATTCCTAATGTACTTCCAACATAATCTGCAAGCTCTAACACATCCTCTGTACACTCTGGATGTGCTGCAAACTTAGCCAATGGATGCTCTGCTTTCGCCTTTTCTACCATCTCCTTAGTAATAACTACATGTCTTGGGCAGCAGCCATTATTGAATATAAAATTCTTATCCGGACATTGCTTTGCCACAAAATGTCCTAGATTCCTGTCTGGAATAAAGAATATATTCTTATTAGGCAGATTCTTTACTATCTTAACTGCATTAGATGATGTAACACATACATCAGAATATTTCTTTAATTCTGCTGTTGAGTTAATATAACAAACAACCGCAAGGTCATCATACTCCTCACGCAGCTTAAGTATTTCATCCTTATCAGCCATATGTGCCATAGGACAGTCCGCATTCATATCCGGCATAAACACCCTTTTATCCGGATTAAGTATCTTGGCACTTTCCCCCATGAACTCAACACCTGCAAATATAATTCTGTCCTGATCAACCTTTGTAGCCACCTTGCTTAAATAAAATGAATCGCCAATATAATCAGCTATATCCTGTACATCCTCATCTACATAATAATGTGCAAGAATAACTGCATTTTTTTCTTTCTTTAACTTTTCGATATCACTTACTATAGACATATGTATCTCCTTTTTCGATAAATTCCTGTTGTTTATCAAAGTGCTTTTTTCTAATGTTCATGATGTATGCTTCAATTAACAACACATTTAAGATTTGAAATTTTATTTACAAATTTTACAAAGTATACTACATAACTTTACATGTGACAAGACAGTTGTAAATATTTTCTGTAAAAATGCAATATCAAAATATGTCTAAATAAAATGTAGACATTTTAAGAGTAATTTAAAAGATTTTCTATGTAAAAGAGCGGATATGCCTGTAAAACTGCACTTTTACAGCTATAACAGCTTTCACAAACAGCTCAAAAAATGCCAATTTTTTCACTAAAAATGTCTACATTTTTATTTTGATAAGTAATTTGGATTTAGAATAAAAAGCGGGAATCCTCGGTAATTCAATTGCCGCAGATGAAAGCGCGTAACCA
>OIZG01002098.1_pt1 | contig 10144 bp, 7 predicted proteins | sample 1588561 | NCBI WGS metagenome assembly OIZG01 (sample SAMN03283267) | human gut metagenome | biome: human-associated habitat; material: feces | host: Homo sapiens | place: USA | collected 2013 | reverse complement strand
TGGTTGCCGGCACCTACAAGAAGTGGGCCATCGAGAACGGCAAGAAGTACTTCTCTGTCGCTTCCGGCGGCGGCACGGGCCGTACCCTGCATCCCGATAACGTGGCTGCAGGCCCCGCAAGCTATGGCCTGACCGACTCTCTGGGTCGTGTGCACGGCGATGCTCAGTTTGCAGGTTCTTCTTCTGTGCCTGCACACGTTGAGATGATGGGCCTGATCGGCATGGGCAACAACCCCATGGTTGGTGCTACCGTTGCATGCGCTGTTGCTGCAGCTCAGGCTAACGCCTAAGTTTTTCCTAAGTTTCAGCGAGGGGAAGCTGCTTTCCGAATGAGCAGCTCCCCCTTTTTTGCTGATAGATGTCCGAACACAAGCAACCCGAATATGAGAAGGAAGAAACAATGAAAAAGAATCAGATCCGCAAGAGCGTGGCTGCGCTGGCCATGGCGGTTGTTGTGGGTGTCAGTCTGCTGGGCTACGGCTGCGGCAGCAAGTCCGCTTCCACCGCAGGCGGCGTGTCCGGCGATTTCACCGGCACTGCCAAGGGTATGGGCGGCGACGTTACCGTTACCCTGACGCTGGAAGACGGCAAGATCACCGGCTGCACCGCTGAGGGTAAGGACGAGACCCCCGGCATCGGTACGCTGGCACTGGAGCAGCTGCCCGCTCAGATCGCTGAGACCGGCAGCATCGCTGTGGACGGCGTGTCCACCGCGACCATCACCTCCAACGCCATCAAGGAGGCAGCAGCCGCTGCCCTGACTGCCGCCGGCTTGAATGCTGACGACTATAAGATCGAGGTCAAGGCCGACGCGACCAAGGCCGAGGATTCCACCGTTGACGCTGACGTTGTCATCGTGGGTGCAGGCGGCGCAGGCATGACCGCTGCCATCACCGCTGCTGCCGAGGGCAAGAGCGTTGTGATCGTGGAGAGCCAGGCCATGGTGGGCGGCAACTCTGTGCGCGCTACCGGCGGCATGAACGCCGGCAAGACCGTGTATCAGGATGAGAACGAGTTCGGCGAGTCCGCAGGCGTGGAAAAGACCCTGAAGACCGCTGCTGAAAAGTACGCCGACAACGCCACCATCACCGCTTTGGCAAAGACCGTCTCTGAGCAGTGGGCAGCTTATCAGGCAGACCCCAAGGGCTACTTCGACTCTGTGGAGCTGATGGAGCTGGACACCATGATCGGCGGCAAGGGCATCAACGACCCCGCTCTGGTGGAGACTCTGTGCTCTAACAGCGCTGACGCCATCGACTGGCTGGACGAGCACGGCATCACTCTGCACAGCGTTTCCAGCTTCGGCGGCGCATCCGTCAAGCGTATCCATCGCCCCGTGGATGCTGAGGGCAAGACCCTTTCTGTGGGCTCTTACATGATCCCCCTGCTGCAGGAGAACTGCGACAAGGCCGGCGTGCAGACCCTGCTGAACACCACCGCTACCGAGCTGCTGACCGATGCAAACGGCGCTGTTGTGGGCGTGAAGGCTACCGGTTCCACCGGCGAGACCATCACCGTGAATGCCAAGGCTGTGGTGCTGACCACCGGCGGCTTCGGCGCAAATCTGGACATGGTCACCGAGTACAAGCCCGAGCTGAAGGGCTTTATGACCACCAATGCCGCAGGCGCACAGGGTCAGGGCATTGAGATGGCTACCGCTGTGGGCGCTGACACTGTGGACATGGATCAGATCCAGATCCACCCCACCGTGGAGGCTAACACCGCTGCTCTGATCACCGAGGGTCTGCGCGGCGACGGCGCTGTGCTGATCAACGCCGAGGGCAAGCGCTTCATCGATGAAGTGGGCACCCGTGACGTGGTTTCTGCTGCCGAGATCGCTCAGACCGGCAGCTACAGCTGGCTGGTGGTGGATCAGGCTATGGTCGATGCCTCCAGCGTCATTCAGGGCTACATCAAGAAGGGCTACACCGTGACCGGCCAGACCTACGAGGAACTGGCAAAGGCTATGGGCGTGGACGAGGCTGCTTTTGCCGAGACCATGAAGACTTGGAACGGCTACGTTGCCGCCAAGAACGACCCCGACTTTGGCCGCACCAGCTTTGCAAAGGCTCTGGATACTGCTCCCTACTATGCTATCAAGGTCACCGCAGGTGTGCACCACACCATGGGCGGCCTGAAGATCAACACCAACACCGAGGTGCTGAAGGCTGACGGCTCTGTGATCCCCGGCCTGTTCGCAGCAGGTGAGGTGACCGGCGGCGTGCACGGTGCAAACCGTCTGGGCGGCAACGCTGTGGCCGACTTTACCGTCTTTGGCCGCATTGCCGGTGCAGCTGCCAGCAAGTACGCTGCATGAGCATAAAGCAAAAAAATTCTGACACCGCCGCCCCCAAGGGCAGCGCGTGGAAGAAAAATGTGATCTTTGCACTGGTGGTGCTGGCACTGGCCGCAGGTATTTTTCTTGCGGTGCGGGCGCAGCACCCCGCCAAGGGCAGCGGCTTACAGGCCGTTGTGGATTTCGGTGACGGCGTTACCGAGACCCTGCCCCTTGCGCAGGATCATGATTACCTGTACGAGGTAGGGGACTACATCGTGCATCTGCAGGTGAAGGATGGTGCCATCGCGTTTTTGGACAGTCAGTGCCCGGACCATGTCTGTGAGCAATTCGGCTGGCTGGACAAGGACGGCGCATGGGCCGCCTGTGTGCCCGCAGGGGTGTATGTGGTGGTAGAGCCCATCACAGACGCAGGGTAAAAAAGAATAAATCAGCCGGGCCTTCGGGTCCGGCTGATTTTCTTTTTGAGGGAAAAACGGCAAAAGAACCCTCTCAGGCATCGCTGTGCGATGCCAACTCCCCCGAAGGGGGAGCTTTTTGGCGTGAGCCGATAGTTGCAGAGAATCTCCCCCATCTGAGATTCTGAAAAGCCTGCGGGCTTTTCAGAACCCTTTTTCACAGGAAGGAGAGCAGAGGAGAGGCAGTTTGAATCGTATTATATAAAGATAAGCAACTGCTCAGCGGCGCACAAAGAAAGCCATTCTTTGTTAAAAAAGTCTGAAACTTTGTGGAAATGCCGTGAAACGAAAATTGGACGCTTGTTTATCGGGGCAAAATGCGATACACTACAAATAAGAGTTTCTGACGGGTGCTTTTGCAAAAAGCACCTTGTCATAAAAGAACCTAGGAGGAACGGCAAGAATGATCTGGAACAAGTCTAAACAGCCCGCCGACCCGCAGCAGGACGCAGCGGCTGCACCCAAAAAAGGCGGTGCAGCAGCCTTTGCCCAAAAGAACTGGAAGTGGCTGGTGCCGGTGGCCATCGTGGTGCTGGCAGGCGGCTGGTGGCTGCTGAAGCCCAAGGGTGCAAAGCCCGCCAACGTGGATACTTCCTATACAGAAGCAGTGCCGGAGACCCGGGATGTCTCCAACACGCTCAGCGGCACTGGTACGCTGAAGCCTGCCAATACTTACAGCGTCAAATCGCTGGTGCCCGGCAAGGTGCTGACCGGCGGCTTTGAGGAGGGCGATATCGTGGAGGAGGGCACTGTGCTCTACACGGTGGATTCCTCCGATGCAACCACCAAGGTGGAGCAGGCAGCCATCACCCTGCAGCAGGCGCAGCGCAGCTACGACAAGACCGCCGACCATCAGTATGTGCGTGCCGAGGTGGCGGGCGTCGTCAGCAGCCTGAAGGTGAACAAGGGCGATGAGGTAAAGAGCGGTCAGGAGGTGGCCGTGGTGCGGGACAGCTCCAAGATGAATCTGGTGCTGGAGTTCCCGGCTGCGGATGCTGCTAACTTCTCGGCGGGGCAGACCGCCCAGGTGACGCTGGACGGTACTTTTGAGGTGCTGCCCGGCACTATTACCGCTGTGACCGGCACCGATGCCCTGAGCACGGGCAACCTGCTCACCCGCACTGTGACCCTCTCGGTGTCCAATGCGGGTGGTCTGACCACGGCACAGGCTGCAACGGCTACTATCAACGGGGTGAGCTCCATTGCAGCAGCCAACTTCCAGTATCAGGCCGAGCGTACCCTGACTGCGCTGGCTTCCGGTACCGTCACCGCCATCAATGTGCGGGAGGGCGGCAGCGTGAACAAGGACGATATCATCCTGACCCTCAGCGGTGAGGAACTGACAGAGTCCATCCAGTCTGCCTCCGAGACCCTGCGCGGCGCGGAACTGTCCATGCAAAATATGCAGGACGCCATGGATAACTACACCATCACCTCGCCCATCAGCGGCACCATCATCGAGAAAAATGCCAAGGTGGGCGATGCCCTGAGCACCGGCAGCGACCTGTGCACCATCTACGACCTGAGTTATCTGGAAATGACCATCAACGTGGACGAGCTGCAGGTCAGCAGCCTGAAGGTGGGGCAGTCCGTACAGGTGACCGCAGATGCCGTGAAGGATAAGACCTACGAGGGCTTGGTCACCCGTGTGTCCATGAAGGGCGATACCAGCGGCGGTACCACCACCTACCCGGTGACCGTGCGCATTGACGAGACCGATGGTCTGCGCCCGGGCATGAACGCCAACGCCGAGATCGTGGTGGCGCAGGCGAAAAATGCGCTCACCGTGCCTAACGCAGCCATTGTGCGGGGCGGTTATGTGCTGGTGCGGCAGGATTCTCCCAGCGCCGTGAACGCCGATGATTCCATGAGCGCACCGGAGGGCTATGTGTATGTCAAGGTCAAGACCGGTGTCAGCGACGACAACTATACGCAGGTGACCAGCGGCCTGTCCGAGAGTGATACCATCGCCTACGACCCCAGCTCCGTGAGCAGCGACAGCTACTATGACGACGGCGGCTATGACGATATGGACGGCGAAGTGATCGGCGGCGCCGGAAACAATGCAGACCTTGCCGAGGGCGGCGAGGAGACGCTGCCGGAGGAGACGGAAAACGTTGAAGCCCCCGCAGCGGACGCTGAAGAGCCCGCAGAGGGCATCGACCCCGCCGAGGCCGGCGCAGTCGTGGTGGATTGACGCAGGAGGGATGAATGAGCGCTCTGATCGAGTTTGATGAAGTCTGCAAATATTACCAGATGGGCGATACCACGGTAAAGGCTGCCGACCACATCACCATGAAAATCGAAAAAGGCGAGTTCGTGGCCATCGTGGGTCAGTCCGGTTCGGGCAAATCCACTTGTATGAACATCATCGGCTGTCTGGATGTGCCCACCCACGGCACCTACCGGCTCAACGGCCGGGATGTGGGCAAGATGAACCGCAACGAGCTGGCCGCTGTCCGCAACGAAATGCTGGGCTTTATCTTCCAGCAATACAATCTGCTGCCCAGGCTGAACCTGATGGAAAACGTGGAGGTACCGCTGGTGTATGCGGGCATCTCCCGCACCGAGCGCCACATCCGCGCCCGGGAGGTGCTGGAGCAGGTGGGACTTGGCGACAAGCTGAAAAACCGCCCCAACCAGCTTTCCGGCGGCCAGCAGCAGCGCGTGTCCATCGCGCGGGCACTGGTGCGCAACCCGCCGGTCATTCTGGCGGACGAGCCCACCGGCGCGCTGGACTCCCATACCGGCCGCGAGGTGCTGGGGCTTTTGCAGCAGCTGCACAAGCAGGGACACACCGTGGTGCTGATCACCCACGACAATTCCATTGCCGTGCAGGCCGACCGCATCATCCGGCTGGAGGACGGTCAGGTGGTGTATGACGGCGACTCCCACGCACCGGAGGCCATGGTGCAGCCCACCCTGCTGCCCGAAACGCCGGAAAAGGAGGAACAGGCATGATCTTTGAAACCTTCCGGCAGGCTATCCAGAACGTGTGGAGCAACAAGCTGCGCACCTTTCTGACCATGCTGGGCATCATCATCGGCGTGATGGCGGTCATCGTCATCGTGGGTCTGGGCAACGGCATGACCAAGAGCATGCGGGACAGCTTTTCCGCACTGGGCACCAACACCCTCAGCATTCAGGTGTGGGGCTACGGCTCCCGTACCGTGCCGGTGGAGGAAATGTACGATATCTGCCAGCGGCATTCCGACCTGATCAAGGCGGTGTCACCGCAGGTCAACTTCAGCGGCAGCGCCAGAGGTACGCTGAAGATCGGCACCACCAGCTACCGCTGGTCCAACATGAGCGGTGTGGACGAAAACTTTACCGAAATGAAGAATTACCAGATCGTTCAGGGGCGCGGTCTGCAATATATGGATATGCAGGACAACAAGCAGGTCTGCGTCATCGGCGATTACCTCAACCGGGTGGCCTTTGGCGGCAACGGTGTGGGGCAGACGCTCAAGATCGGTGCCAACAAGTTCCGTGTCGTAGGTGTGCTGTCTGCCAAAGTCAGCGACCCCACCATGCAGCAGGGCAGTGACGATGACTGTGTTTATCTGCCCTACACCACCGTGATGCGGCTTTCCAGCCAGAGCTCGGTGGACAACTACACGGCGGTGATGACCGACGAAAACTTTGCCAACGAGGCCAAGGCCACCATGGAAGAGGAACTGATGTCGATCCTCAAGACCGAAAACGGCTACTATGTGTACAGCGCCAGCGAGTGGCTGGAGGAAATGAACAAGATGATCAACATGGTCATCGTGATACTTACCGGCATTGCCAGTATCTCGCTGCTGGTGGGCGGCATCGGCATTATGAACATCATGCTGGTGTCGGTTACTGAGCGCACCCGTGAGATCGGCATCCGCAAGGCGCTGGGAGCAAAGGAGCGCACCATTCTGGCGCAGTTTGTGGTGGAAGCAGCCACCACCTCCGCGCTGGGCGGCGTTTTAGGCATTGCGCTGGGCTATGCGGTGTCCATGGCGGCAAACAAGGTGCTGCCCATGTTCATGACCGATACCACCGTTACGGTAAGCCCCTCCTTCAACTCCATTGTGGTGGCCTTTGGCATCTCGGTGGGCATCGGCGTGCTGTTCGGCTACCTGCCGGCGCGGCGCGCAGCCCGGCTGAACCCCATTGAAGCATTGCGCTACGATTGATCGCGGCGGCGTGATAAACAAAGAACAAGAGGTACGACCAATGAAAAAACGGATTCTCGCATTTCTGCTGGCGGTCAGCATTGCGGTGTCGGTGCTGGTGCTGCCGGTCTCGGCGGCCAGCATCAACAACACGGCCCTGCAGACGGCTATTACTCTGGGCGCTGTGCCCACCGGTCAGGAGCTTAGCGCCAACATTACCCGCGGCGCTTTTGCCAAAATGCTGGTGTCCTTTTCCACTTACCGGGAGAGCGTAGGCGCACAGGGCACGGTGGGCACTTTGTACCGGGATGTGCCCGGCAGCTCCCAGTGGGCACCCTACATCCGTATTGCAGTGCAGCAGGGCTGGATGAACGGTTACACCGACGGCTCCTTCCGCCCGGACAACACCGTTACGCTGGAGGAAGCCTGCGCAGCGGTGCTGAAGCTGCTGAGCTATAAGACTACCGACCTGACCGGCTCCTTCCCACAGGCACAGCTGAACAAGGCACAGCAGATTGGTCTGCGGGATCAGCTGACCTGCACGCAGGGACAGGCCATGACCTACGAGCAGAGCACCCTGCTGCTGTACAACGCCCTGCGCGCCAACACCGCCAGCGGCAGCGCCTACGGCAGTTCGCTGGGCTTTACGGTGTCCAACGGTCAGGTGGATACCTCTTCGGTGCTGCTCAAGAGCCGCAAGGGTCCCTTTGTAGCAGAAGAGGGCACCCAGCTGCCCTTTACGCCGGTGAGCGTCTACCGCAACGATAAGGCCTCTGCTTCGGCAGAGCTGAACAAGTACGACGTGTACTATTACAGCGAGAGCCTGCAGACGGTGTGGATCTACACCCGCCGCGCCGCAGGCCGCATTACGGCGGTATCGCCCAGCGCCAGCGCACCCACCGCGCTGACCGTGGCGGGCAGCAATTACACGCTGGGCAGCTCTGCCGTGGCATCCAAGATCTCCTCCCTGAACGGCGGCGGCGTGGGCGAAGTGGTCACCCTGCTGCTGGGCATGGACAACGAGGTAGCCGATGTGATCACCGGCGAGGAAGCCGACAGCGTGTTCTATGGCGTGGTGCAGACTGCCACCCGCAGTCTTGTGGAGGATAACGGCGCAGACGTGTTGCAAAAGATCTCGGTGATGTGCACCGACGGCATTACCCGCACTGTGAATATCGACAAAAGCCTGAACTACCCCACCGGCTGGCTGGTGGAGATCAGCGTGACCCCCGAAGGGGAGCAGGTGACCGCCATCGAGTCCAAATCGGTCAGCGGCACCATCAACGACACCGCCACCGTGCTGGGGGACTATGCTCTGGCCGATGACGTACAAATTCTGGATACGACATCGGAGGGGTTGGCTGGGACGGTTCGTCCCAGCCGAATAGCGGGGACAAAGCTGAACGCACTGGCCGTGCGTTACTATACGCTGAATGAGCAGGGACAGATCGACCGCCTGATCCTGAACGATGTCACCGGTGATCTGTGGAAATACGGCGTGCTGGACGATGTGAAGAATCTGGCCTTCAACGCCAGTTCCATTCTGGGCACCCTGACCGGCAGCGGCTCCTCCGGCTCGGGGGATAGCTCTTCCGGGGACAGTTCTTCCGGCTCCGGCAGCGGTTCCACCGGGGACGGCTCTTCCGGTTCCGGCTCTACCGGCGGCACCACCAACACCACCACCGTGGTGGACGATCTGCGCAGTGTGCTGGTGCCCACCACCAGCGAGATCCTGTGGGGCGTGATCGACGGCTCGTTGCTGAGCACGGTCTGGAACCGCATCACCAGCAGTTCCGGCTCACTGCTGAGTATCGGCCTCAAGCAGCTGGCCAACATTACCGGCCAGCCCATGAGCACCATCCTCAACTTTGTGGGCGGCGGCGCTACCTACATCTGCTACGTCAACGGCAGTCAGGCCAGCTTTTCCACCTCCATCAAGTATCCGGTGCTGGCGGGCGGTCTGGCAGTGCGGCAAAACGTGAACGGCACGGTAAAGGCCATGATCCAGCTGATGCCCATGAAGATCGATCAGGTGGGTGCAGCCTCGGTGATAAGCAACGGCACCCGCTACGAGACGGCTGACGATATGCAGGTGTACCTGTGGTACAAGGGACAGTATTACGCCACCAAGCTCTCTGAGGTGAACTCTGAGGGCTACTACCTGACTGGCTGGTACGATAACTTTGGCTGCGCAGCAGGCAAGCGCGTGCGGGTGATCGTGGCGGTCAAAAAGGACTGATGGACTACTATGACCCCCGGCGCAGGGCGCTGCGGGCGGTACGGCAGCTGCTCTACCCGCGCGAGTGCCCCTTCTGCGGCCGGGTGCTGGGGGATGTACGAGATTGCCCGGACTGTGCAGTGCAGCTGGAAACGCTGCGTCGCAAGCCGGGCATCCGGCTGGACCCGGCGCAGCACTATATCAGCAATCTGGCCGGTGCGGCTGCGCCCTACCGTTACAGCGGCTGTGTGCGGCGCGGCATCCTGAACGCAAAGTATCAGGGCAAGCCGTGGCGGGCTGTGGAGATGGGCAACCGTCTGGTACAGCTGGCCTTTGGCGGTGAACTGACCGTGCAGTACGGCGAGCTGCTCCCGCAGCCGGTGCCGTGGGCGGCCATCGGGTACGACCTGATCGTACCGGTGCCGGCCTCCGGTAAAAGGCGCGGCTACAATGTGCCGGAACTGATGGCGCTGCCGCTGGCCAAGGCTATGGAGGTGCCGTTGGCACCGCAGGCACTGGAGCGCACCCGCGCCAAACGGCATCAGGCCGGTCTGCCGCTGGAACAGCGCATAGCCAACGTGGCAGGTGCTTTCCGGGCGGCACAGCCGCAGCAGCTGGAGGGCAAGCGCATCCTGTTGGTGGATGACGTCATCACCACCGGCACAACGGCTGCCGCCTGCGCGCAGGCACTGCTTCACGCCGGGGCAGACAGCGTATTCGCGCTGGCCTTTGCCACGGTGGAGTTTGGCGCACCGCCGGACGACACCACCCCCATCCATGAGGACGATGAGGAAGATGAGGAAGATGTGTATCGCGATTTTTGAAAATAACGCTCTTTCGCGCATCCTTTTGGCGGGCAAAAGCCGGGACAGTAAAATGTAAAAACTGCATCAGAAATTTGGAAAAAGCGCTTGACAAAACGGACAAAGTCGGGTATACTAATCAAGCTGTGAGCGGCAAAAGCAAACAGATATCCGGGTGTAGCGCAGTTTTGGTAGCGCGCTTGAATGGGGTTCAAGAGGCC
>OIZG01002080.1_pt1 | contig 10221 bp, 7 predicted proteins | sample 1588561 | NCBI WGS metagenome assembly OIZG01 (sample SAMN03283267) | human gut metagenome | biome: human-associated habitat; material: feces | host: Homo sapiens | place: USA | collected 2013 | reverse complement strand
ACCTCTCCCTTATGGACGGTAAGCCGCCTTTGAAGGTCGCACAGAAGCAGGGGATACCGCTCCCCGAGAAGGTCTCCGGTAGCGACTTTGTGCCGGCCGTGTGCGCCATGGCCGAGCGCGAGGGGCTTTCGGTGTTTATCTTGGGTGGTAAAGAGGGTGTACCCGAGGCGGCGCGTGATAATCTGCTCGCCGTGCATCCCGGCCTTAGGGTCGTGGGGGCGTATTCACCAATGTTTGGCTTCGAGAAGAACTCTGCTGAGCTTGAGAAAATCAACAAAATGCTTGTCGAGGCAAAGCCGGATATCCTTCTGGCGTGTCTTTCATGCCCTAAGCAGGAGATCTTTGTTGAGGGCAACCGGGACACTTACAGAGTCCCCGTTTCCATCTCATGTGGCGCTACGGTGGACTTTCTCGCGGGTAATGTACAACGTGCGCCCGAATGGGTGAGTCGCGCAGGTATTGAATGGCTGTATCGCTTTCTTAAGGAGCCGAAACGCCTGTTCAGGCGCTACTTTATTGACAGTTGGCATTTTCTTGCGATGTGCTTTGGGCGCTCGGCGAAGTGATGAACTTCCGACGAGTAGAAATATAGGAGAGAGCCGATGGGACTCAAGACATATGCGCTCAAGGCGCTCAATAGCTACTACTGGTGGCTAGACAAGCTTAATAAGCCGGCCTTTATTCGCCAATACCCAAAGTATCTCCGAAAGCTGGGTGTAAAGATTAGTGAAAAGCCTGGTGACTGCTGGATCAGTCCGACCATTTTTTTGGATTCGTCGGGTTACGACATGATTGAAATTGGTGACAATTGCACCATTTCGTTCGATGTGGTTATTCTCGTTCATGACTACAGCATTAATAATGCATTTAGGGCAGCGGGTATCGATGCGGTGGAGCGCCATAGGGTTATCAGGCGTCCCGTCAAAATCGGCAACAACTGCTTCATCGGCGCACGGTCAACCATCATGCCAGGAGCCGTTTTGGGCGACAATTGTATTGTGGGCTCAGGTGCCGTGGTGCGCGGGCATATTCCAACAGGGTCCATTGTGAGCGGAAACCCTGCAACGGTCATTTCCGATGTGGATAGTTTTGCGATGAAACACTCCAAGCGACAAGATTTTGATTTGGACGTGAGGTAGTCGTGAAGGTTCTGGAACTCGTCCTTAAATGGACTGGTGGCGGTGTTGAGCGGTATGTCGAGGACTTGGTTGCTGCGGCTAGCGCAAGCGGAATCGAGTGCGAAGTGGCTTCCGTGATAACAGCCGTTGATAGTGCGCGAGTCAACGGAGCGGGCCCTTTGGTCTCTGGAGGGGTCAAGGGGGCTCTTATCTATGGCTCTGCTGTTTCATCGTTTGTTGCTGACGGCGGGTATGACATCGTCCATATTCATGGCAATAACGGATTGGCATTCCGTTTCGCTCATCTGGTCGTCAAGGGCGGTGCCAAAGCAATTGTTCATTCGCATAACAGCTCTTTTGGCAATGGATTTAGGGGTGCAAAGAGCGTCTTCACAAATGTAGAGCGTAAGTTCTATTTGAAGGATTGCTCGGGGACGCTGGCGTGCTCACGCGCGGCAGGAGACTTCCTGTTTGTCGGAGACGAATACCGTGTTGCTCTCAATGGGATAGATGTTAACCGCTTTGTTTTTAACGATGCCTCTCGCTCTGAAGTACGTGCAGCCTATGGAATTCCGAAAAGCGCCCCAGTCCTGGGCTTCGCGGCTAGTTTTGTCGATGCCAAGAACCCTTTATTCGTTCTGGGCGTATTTGAAAAGTATGTTAAACGAAACCCTGATGCTCGGCTTCTTGTTTGCGGCGATGGAGACCTGCTTGACGCTTTTAAGCGTCAAGCAGCTGTCCCGATTAGCGAAGGTCGTTGCATTTGCGCCGGCCGCATAGTTGATGTCGAGCGTTATTACTGTGCAATGGATTTGCTTCTCGCCCCCTCAAAATACGAAGGTTTGCCGATTAACCTAATCGAGGCGCAGGCGACTGGGCTTTCTATTGTTATGAGCAGTGAGATAACCGACGAGGTTGTAATTGCCCCAGCGCTTTGTGAGCGTCTCGCGTTAGATAAAGGGGTATCTACCTGGGCGGATGCAGTTGATGTTTCTTTGAGACGCATGCGGATGCGTTCTGTTTGCGAAGCAGGTGCGGTGAAAACAGCGGGTTACTCACAGCCAGAGTGTTTCGGTCCTGTTCTCAATATGTATGAGGAGCTTGCTGGCTGATGAATTCTTCATTGAACATAACCGTCGTTGTACCCGTGTACAACGTGGAGCGATATCTCGAGCAGTGCGTTCGCTCTATTCTAGGGCAGTCGTACCCGGTGCTCGAGGTGTTGCTCGTCGACGACGGTTCGACTGACGGGTCGGGCGAGTTGTGCGAGCGCCTCTCCTCCGAGAACGATCACGTGCGGACGGTACACAAGGAGAACGCAGGGCTAGGCTTCGCACGTAACACGGGGCTCGATTATTTGCGCTCCGAGACTACGCACATTATGTTCGTGGATTCCGATGACTGGCTCGAACCCGGCATGCTTGAGACATTCGCACGCACTATCGAGGATACCGGCGCGGATTGCGTGCTGGGTGGGTTCACCAAACGCGACGGCGAGGGAAGACCCGAGTTCGAGTTCAAGCTCGAGGACGCCGTGTGGGAGGGCGATGAACTGGCGCTGGGCTTTGTTCCCCGCGTGTGCGGCAGCGCCCCCGGGGCGTCTGACTCGATCCCGATGTCGGTGTGCTCGTCTATGTTTTCAAAGAAGATCATAGACGAGCATTCCCTGCGTTTCCCTTCGGAGCGTGAGGTGATCAGTGAGGACTTCGTCTTCAAATACAAGTACCTGCGGACCTGCAGCAATGTGGTGACGACGAGTTGCGTGGGATATTCGTACCGCACCAACTTATCATCCCTCACCACTTCGTATAGGCCGGATCGCTTCGATGCATGTCTGTACTTCTACGATTACGCTCTTCGGCTTGTGGAGGACTCGCCTGCAGAGGCGGACTGCGTGCTGAGGTTGAAGAAGACGCTGTTTATCTTTATGAAGATGTGCATCTCGCAGGAGGCGCCCCGCGTTAGCGGTAAGAGCCGCCGTGACGCCTGTGGCGCCATACGAAAGATAGCGGGCGATGATCGTCTGCTCAAGGTGATTGACGACTATCCGTGCGAGAAGCTTGGCTTTGCGCAGAGGGCCTTCGTAGAGTTGCTGAGGCGGCGGGCTGCGAACGTTCTCTTCGTTGCGGCGGAGCACGGGATTTTCTAGATTGGAGGCACAGATATGGCTTTGAAAGACGTGGTAAGGAAGGTTTACGACAAGCTCTTCGTGAACAACGAGGGATATTTGAAGTATCTACGCTCGTGCGGAGTCACTATCGGCGAGGACGTTACGTTCCATTGCCCCGGTGATACGCGTGTCGACACCACCGACCCGCACCTTCTGACCATCGGCGACCACGTTAACCTCACGGGTCCCATTACAATTCTGACACATGACTACGGCTGGTCCGTGGTCAAGGGCAAAACGGGTGAGATTCTGGGTAACGAGAAACCGGTCACAATCGGCAACAATGTCTTCGTCGGGTGGGGCGCCACCATCCTGTGCGGCACTACCATTGAGGATAACGTGATCATCGGCGCCCATGCCGTGGTGAGTGGCCACGTTGAGGGCGATTCTGTCTGGGGGGGGTTCCCGCTCGGCGGATCTGCTCTCTGGAGCAATACCGGGAGAAACGTGTCGCAGCTCAGGTCGAGGAGGCCAAAGAGTACGTACGGCGCTTCCGCGCGAAGTGGGGCCGCGATCCCAGGCCCGAGGAGATTCGCGAGTACTTCCCATTGTTCGCAGATCCCGAGCATCTCTGCAACGTGCATAAGTCACAGGCGAGGCTGATGGGCACGTGGGATGAGAGCTTGGAGTGGATGAGGAATATTAGGGTCTACGACAGCTTTGGGGACTTTCTGGATGATTGCTAGATTGAAGAGGGTAGAATGTTCATTTCAAAGTCGACAGAGGGGAAACTGCCGAGATATACCGCTGAAGAGTCACTCGATCGATTTACCATTGTCGTGCTCATGATTCTAACGGTGTATAAGTTTGCTTTTTTACCCACTACTTTAGCGCAGAGCGTCCGCTGCGGCGCGATAGCGCTCCTGTTCATCATTTGTTGCCGCTCGATTTCTAGAGTCCCTGGCATTGGTTGGGTCTTGCAATTTGCCGTAGTCATTACTTGCTGCACGTTATTTGCCGGCGGTGGATTTCAGAACGCACTGTATGCGGCAATTTTGGGCCTAAATGCCGCAGCGCTATTTCTTGGTTTTGTTCAGTTAAAAGAGAAATATGGGCTATATGGAGCATTAAGTGCACTGTTTTGGCCGCTTCTTTTGGTGTGCCTCGCAAACGATCTCTTCGTATTTACAGCTCATGTGAATAATTCCGTCAGTTCTTACCTTATCGGCAACAAGTTCTCCACGGGTGATATCCACTCTCTGCTTATTGTTATCTATGGGACTCTGCTGGCAGAGCGCCATGGCTATGTTATCTACAATTGGGGTATTTTCTGGGTCTTTGTTGTTGAAACAGTTCTTGTCCTTGCCAAGGCAAGCGCAATGACTGCTCTCCTAGGTTTTCTGCTTGCCGTTGCGGTTGTTGTTGTCATTCCCAAGAAGGTAAAAGGCTTTTGCTCGAGGGGCTCAGTCTTTATCGGTGTCCTTGCGATTGCAAATATTGTCTTCTTCGGTTCGGGTATGATGCTTCAAAACCCCTATGTCCAGAGTTTCATTCAAGACGTTCTCGGCCGAAGCTTAACCATGACCGGAAGAACGCCGATTTACGACAGCTTGGGTATCATCATCGGCACCAGCCCTTTCGTTGGATATGGCTATGGCAACAATATCGTTGAGCGTGTTGTCGGTTGGGGCAATGCGCAAAACGGCATCGCGGACATTGCTGTTATGTATGGTCTAGTGGGTGTCGTGTCTTTCGGGCTTATGGTCCATGGTGTACTTGGCGAAAAATGGGAGCGAAACGAGAAGGCTCTCTCTCTTATCGGGGTGCTTTACGGAAGCATTCTCGCTTCTCTTGTCGAGGTTTCTTTTGGTATTGCCTTTTATTTCGCGCTTGCGATAGTCTCTGTTTCTCTGTGCGATGTTTGTTGTCAGGACAGGGCCAGCTGCACGGATGATGTTTCTGATCGCGATGACTTTAGGTTTGAGGGGCAGATGTGACCGGAGCAAGCGTAAAGAAATTATCCGTTGTTGTTCCCGTTTACAACACTGAAGAGCAACTCCCTCGTTGTGTCGGTTCGCTACTGCCGCAGATGGATGACGCCTGCGAGCTTGTGCTCGTTGACGACGGGTCATTGGATTCGTCTGGTGAACTTTGCGATGCGTATGGAGTTGACCCAAAGGTAACCGTTCTACATCAAGCCAACAGGGGCGTTTCAGCCGCTCGTAACCTTGGACTGGAGAAGGCCTCCGGTGAGTACATATGGTTCGTTGACAGTGACGACTGGGTACCCGACGGGGCCCTTCGTGTCGTACTCGACAGGTTAGCTGATTCTGAAATCGACCTTCTCTGCTTTGCTGAAGAAAAAGTCAGTGTAAGTGGTGAGACGGTTGAAGTATTGCATGCGCCCTGTCTTGGCTGCGGGGCGAAAGATGGTCCTTTGCTTCTTGGAGATGGCCTTTACCCCCATTCGCACGCATTTCGAAAAAGCCTCTGCTTCGATTTACGTTTCGATGAATCGCTTAGTCTTTTGGAGGACAGACAGTTTTTCTATCGTTTATGGCTTAAGGCCGTGAAGATTGTTTCCATCGATGATGCCCTCTATTGCTATGTTGTCGACCGCAGGGATTCTGCTGTCAATAATCAGACTGCCGAAAAGCTGCTCGGCGCCCAACGTGTTGCCAAGGAAATATACCTATCGGAATCATGCCTTGGTAGACCAAGTCCAGCGTACTCGTCTTACGTGTTGTTTACCTTGATGGCATTGTCGAAATGTGGCAGAGAATGTGGATTTGAATATGATTTCAATAGGCTTCGATCTGAGCTGCTAAGTCATCCAGATGGATTGCAATCGCTGAACAGAGAGCTGCGTCTCAAATACAAACTGCTTAAGTCTTCACCGCGGCTATTTATTCTTGCTTGCCGCGTAAAAGAGTTTCTTTAGCGGGTTCTTTCGTTTCGACAATCGTTACTGATTGGATTTGAATTATGTCTAATAGCTCAGGACGTCGTGTGGGCGTACTAATTTCATATGTTTATACGGTTGTTCAGATTGTCGTTCAGCTAATTTATGTTCCTATCCTACTGTCTTGCATTGGGCAAAGTGAATACGGAATTTACCAGCTTATCGGCTCAGTGATGGCTTATATCGTTTCCATCAACAGCGTGCTTGCCGCTGGAGTCGGCAGATACTACTGCATGTACATGGCGGAAAGTGACACCCGTAAGATGGAGAACACACTCGCCATTGCGAAGCGCATGTACCTAGTGATGTCCGCAGCGACAATGATAGTAATGGTGGTTTTGGCAATTGTGTTCAGAAACGTCTACGCAGCTTCCTTTACCGTGCCACAGCTCAACGAATGCTGCGTCATGTTTCTGATTTTGGGTGTAAATTGCATCGTCACAATGAATAGCACCATTAACATATCGATTCTCACCGCGAACGAGTGTTTTCTTTTCCTCAAGGGAACGCAGCTGCTTTCTCTTGCCCTGCAGCCTGTTATCGTCATTCTCCTGACGAAGGTGTGCCCTTATGCAGTCGCAATCTGTGTTGTTGTTTTGGGCCTGAATATCCTCTGCGCGACTGCACAGAGGATCTATTCAAAAAATGTGCTGAAGGCGAGCTGGGAATATCATGGCTGGGATAAAGCGCTGGCTAAAGGACTTCTCGGGTTTAGCGTCTCTATCGTTCTTGTTACTGTTGCCGACCAGATATTTTGGAAGACCGATCAGCTTATTGTTGGCTTCATGTATGGTCCCGAGTCTGTCGCCGTTTACTCGGTGGGAGCGCAGGTCTATTCGGCTTATATGTACATCGGTATAGCTATAGCCTCCGTGTTTCTTCCTCATGTGTCGGAGCTCTACCATCGCGACCATGATATGGAAGCAATTTCCAACCTATTTACCAAGGTCGGACGGCTCACTTTTATGGTTTGTATCGCGGTTTTGGGCGGTTTTGTTGTCTTGGGGCCAGACTTCATGATTCTTTGGGCGGGCGATGGCTATTATATTTCCTACCTTATTGCTATAGTCGTGATGATTCCGTTTACAATCGACATTGTGCAGAATCTTGGACTCACTATTCTGCAAGTTGTTAATAAATACTATTTCCGAGGCGTGATGTATCTTCTCATCGCGATCGCTACTGTTGTGCTGACAGTTTTCTTGTTGAACGTTGTGGGGCTTGTCGGTGCGGCTGTTTCCACAGCTGTCGCCATGCTCATCGGAAATGGATTCATCATGAATTGGTACTACCAGAAAAAGGTTGGCCTTGATATACGTCGATTTTGGGCGGAAATTGGGCGACTTGCGCTTGTTGCCTTGCCTGTTATAGCGTTATTCGCTCTTTTGTACTGGAATCTTCCCGTCGGGCGCGGAACATGGCCAGGGCTTATTCTGTCAGCATTTTTTTTCTTGGTGTCCCTGTTGGTCGCACTATGGTGCTTTGGCCTGAATGAATATGAAAAAGGGCTCTTCTCGAGTTTGGTTTGTAAAGCTAAAAAAGCATACCCTCGATAGTCAGCACGAAAGACGTCGAGTGTCCCTTTCGGTCATACAGGGTTCCTTGACGCCTTTCGGGATGAGGCAAATGACTGGTCTGATCATTGCATTCCTTGTATTCCTTGCAATAATCTCCACGCTTGGGCAGGTGAGCCGTTTGGTTCATAGAGCCAAACGGTACTTCCTTCTGATGTTTCTAACCATTTATCATCAATGCAACACCCGTCCGAAATACTGCTGATGGTCCAGTAACCTTCTGTTTGCGTTAGTTTCCATAACTGGTTCGTGGCATCGTTCTTTTTGCAGAGGAGTACAAGGCCGTTATTTGAGGTCAAATATTTTCCGTCGAACGTGATGTGATATGCCCCACTTGTCATGTCGAATGAGAAATCTAATTCATCAGGATGGGACGACAAAAGTGTTCCCATCGCTCTACATTTGATATACATGTCGATATTTAGGGTGGACCCAATTTTGTATCTTCCATTTGGAATTGGCTGCTCAATGGAGCTGTAATCAATTACGATCCATTGTTGTGCGATCGAGCCGTTGGACTCATATAGCCAGATTTCGGCGCCTTCTTTCGTGTCAAGCCACTTATCATCAACCGCTGTGCCGGTTGCGGCGTTGGTTAACGTATACATACCGTTGGATTTCGAGATGGACCACAGGGCATTTAGGCTGCTACAGCTACTCGTTTGAGTGATTTTATTGTCGACTGAAGCTAGATATTTATTGTCGGTTGAAATTGCATATAAATTAGAGCCGTTTTTATATTCAATTTTAAGTTCCACCGGGGAGGACGAGAGCACAAAGGATCCCTCGGATAAACCTATTCCCGTCCCTTTACTTAAGGGGCTCGAAAATATATAGCTTCCATCACTGATGCTGCGATCGCTCGACTTGTCTATTGGGATTAGGCTCCATGATTGAGCTGGCGAGTTGTTAAATTCATATAACCATACTGGGCTTCCTTCGCTTGTTTGCATCCACTTGTCATCTATTACCTTATTTGTTTCAAGGTTCCTGATTGTCCAATTTGCCCCACTTTCTTCTAATCGCCAAAGTTGGTCTTTGGAATCGGAAGGTTCAAGAAGCATGACTTGCGTACCTCTGGATCCTAGGCATTTGGACCCTTTTGTTATTCTGTAGGAACCGTAATTTTTTATATAGGAGAAAGAATAAACGACAACTTCTTGAGTAAGTGCTGAAGATGAGACGCCTGCGGACAGCTTTTTAACTGGGTCCAGCACGCTTGTAATACAGTACTTTCCGTCGGGAAGTACTGCTTCGGTACAATTATTTGTATATTTCGATTGAATATCGTATTTGACGCTCCATTTGCTAATAGATTCTTTGATTACGTTTGAGGTTACGTCTAGCTCAGCATTAGCGCCATCGGTCTTCCACTCTCTCAGATTCATCGCATAAGCAACAATCCCATTCTGAATTCCCGAGATGCTCGGCGGGAAAGATTGGTTATCCGCATCGATGGAAAAGCTCTCTTCCTTGGCATCCAAGTGCTGCTGAACGCGGTCGGCATACTTTTCTGCCCATTCATCGGCCTTGCCTTTTCGCACAAAGTAATTATTGGACAGGTCGGTCGAGCGGTAGGTGTAGTCGGCCTTCTGGTAGTTAGCCGTGTGGTCGGAGTGGGCGATTGCCATGAGCTCGTCGGTCAGGCCAAAGTACAGATGGCGCTGGTCCAGGTCCCCGTACCAGTTGTCGCTGGTGTCGTCCCAGGTTAGGTCCATCTGGCACCATTTGCCGTCGATCTTTACGGCGTTCCAGGTGTGGCCGTTGCCGGTGATGCGGCCGTTGGCGATGCCCGCCGCGTCAAGGAGCTTGGCGTAGATGCGCTGGTAGCTCTCGCAGGTGCCCTGGTGGCGCGTGAGGCCGCTTTCGGCCGAGCACCAGTTGAGGCTGTGGTCGTACTCCAGCTGGTCGAGCGTCCAGTCGTGGAGCCAAAGCGCCATGTCGTATTCCGAGCCGTTTGTCTCTAGCCTGCACTGGGCCACGGCGTTGTTGACGATTTGCGTGACGCTCGGGCGGGCGGCGTCGTTTACGGTCACCTCCGCCGTGGTGCGCAGGTAGTAGATCCCCTTGTCGTTTTGGGGGTCGTATCTGTCGTTGTCCATAAAGTAGAAGTAGATGCGGTACGTACCCGACGCCGTGAATTCAAAGGCAAAGTCGTGGCCCGCCGTGCCCAGGCTGTGGTAGCCGGCCCATGCCGGGCGCGACGGGTCGCAGACGCTTTCCTGGCTGCCGCCGTCCCAATATGCGGGCACGTCCATGCGCGCCTTGGCCTGGGACGAGCCGTTGGCCTGGGTTACGTGGAAGGTCGTCGCGGTGCCCGCGGGGGCGTCGTTCCACGAGACGGTGAAAGTGACGCCGTTTTGGGTTGCCGTGGCGGAGTGTGCGTAGCCGGTTTGTGACGTGGTGGAGATTGTGGCGGGCGCGGGGCTGGTTTGGGTTCGGAGGGATGGGGTGGGG
>OIZG01002079.1_pt1 | contig 10223 bp, 8 predicted proteins | sample 1588561 | NCBI WGS metagenome assembly OIZG01 (sample SAMN03283267) | human gut metagenome | biome: human-associated habitat; material: feces | host: Homo sapiens | place: USA | collected 2013 | reverse complement strand
TCATCGACCTTGCGGATATCTATATCCGCACCATTTTTGCAGGCATCCCCTTCACGCTGCTTTATAATGTGACCAGCGCCCTGATGCGTGCACTGGGCGACAGCAAGCGCCCGCTGTATTTCCTGCTGGTGGCCAGCGTGCTGAACATCGGGCTGGACCTTGCCTGCATCATCCTGTTCAACATGGGCGTGTTCGGCGCGGCTTTTGCCACCGTGTTCAGTCAGGCTGTGGCAGGCATCGGCAGCCTTATTTACATCATGCGCCACTACCCGGAACTGCGCTGGAATAAGGAAGAAGGGCGCATCAGCGCTCCGCACTGCGCAAAGCTTTGCGCCATGGGCCTCCCCATGGGTCTGCAGTGCAGTATTACTGCCATCGGCAGCGTGGTGCTGCAGGGCGCGGTGAACGGTCTGGGCAGCGATATCGTAGCCGCGCAGACCGCCGGCGGCAAGGCTGCGCAGTTCCTCAGCGTGCCGCTGGAGAGCATCGGCACCGCCATGACCACCTACACCAGCCAGAATATGGGCGCGAAGGATCTGGGCCGCGTGAACCGCGGCGTGAACACCGCACTGGGCATCGGCTGCGTGTACAGCGTGGCCTCCTTCCTCATCCTGCGCGTGCTGGACAAGCCCCTGATCGGCCTGTTTTTGGACGCAGGCGAGACCGCCATTATGGCCAATGCGCAGGACTTCATCTTCTGGAACAGTGTGTTCTACATCCCGCTGGCAGTGCTTATCATCTACCGCTACACCATTCAGGGTCTGGGACACTCCGGCCTTGCCATGTTTGCCGGTGTGGCTGAAATGATCGCCCGCGCCATGGTGGGCTTCTGGTTCGTGCCGCTGTGGGGCTACTTTGCCGCCTGCATCGCAAGCCCGGTGGCATGGCTCTTTGCCTGCTTCTTCCTGATCCCGGCCTATTTTGTGGTGTTCCGCAGACTGCAAAAGGAAAAGCAGCAGGAAGCCGCCGCAAAGGTGCAGTAAGGGTTCATAAAAAATGCTTTTTCTTTTCGCCCTTTCATGCTATAATAAAAATTAAATACGGCTTTTGCCGTAACAGGGCAGGGGTTATAAGTCTTTGAAAAGCTGGTTTGCTTAATGGCTTCCCCCCCAAGGGGTGAAGGCTAAGGGGACGGCTGTTTTCGGGATGAATAGCCGCACTGCCGGGGCAATGCCCGCAATTGCGGCGGGCGGGAAAATACAAAAAGAGAGGCGAATCGAGATGTTGGATATGATCAAATGCAGCACTGGCGGTGCGTACTATGCGCGCGGAGAGTGGGTGCCCGCAGATGGCAATGCACCCGCAGCACTGGCAGCAAAGGGCTTTGATGCCGCTGCCGTTGCCGCGGCTAAGACCGGTACCATGGCCTACAATATTATGCAGGCACACAACACCAGCGGCGATGCCGAGAACCTGAAGATCAAGTTTGATGCCATGGCAAGCCATGACATCACCTTTGTGGGCATCATCCAGACCGCCCGTGCTTCCGGGCTGGAAAAGTTTCCCATTCCTTATGTGCTTACCAACTGCCACAACAGCCTGTGCGCTGTGGGCGGCACCATCAACGAGGACGACCACCGCTTTGGCCTGTCCGCTGCCAAAAAGTACGGCGGTATCTTTGTGCCCCCGCACATGGCAGTCATCCACCAGTATATGCGCGAGCGCTTTGCCGGCTGCGGCAAAATGATCCTTGGCTCGGACTCCCACACACGCTACGGCGCACTGGGCACCATGGCTATCGGTGAAGGCGGCGGCGAACTGGCAAAGCAGCTGCTGGGCCGCACCTATGATGTTGCCCGCCCGGGCGTGGTGGCCATCTACCTGACCGGCAGTCTGCCGGCGGGCTGCGGCCCCCACGATGTAGCCATTGCCCTTGTGGGCAAGCTGTTCAAGAGCGGCTACGTCAAAAACAAGGTCATGGAGTTCGTGGGCCCCGGCATTGCCTCCCTGCGGCAGGATACCCGCAACGCCATTGATGCCATGACCACCGAGACCACCTGTCTGTCCTCCATCTGGGAGACCGACGAAGTCACTCAGCGTTTTCTGGCAGTGCATGGCCGTGCAGCAGACTATAAAAAGCTGACACCGGCTGACCTTGCCTACTACGATGGCGTGGTGGAGGTGGATCTTTCTGCCATCCGTCCCATGATCGCCCTGCCCATGCACCCCTCCAATGCCTTTACCATTGAGGAGCTGAACGCAAACCTGGAGGACATCCTCCACGCCTGCGAACAGGATGTGCAGAAGCTGATCGGCCGCAAGGACGTGCAGCTGGATCTGTGCAGCAAGATCGAAAACGGCAAGCTGCGTGTGGATCAGGGCGTCATTGCAGGCTGCGCAGGCGGTCTGTACGACAGCATCTACGAGGCTGCTTCCATCCTCAAGGGTCATACCGGCGGCTGCGGCGACTACGCCCTGAGCGTTTACCCCGGCAGCCAGCCCATCATGATGGAACTGGTGCGCACCGGCGTCATCGGCGAGTTGATGGCCAGCGGTGCTACCATCCGCACCGCCTTCTGCGGCCCCTGCTTCGGCGCAGGCGATGTGCCCGCCAACGGCGCACTGTCCATCCGTCACACCACCCGCAACTTCCCCAGCCGCGAGGGCTCCAAGCCCGGCAGCGGCCAGCTGGCCGGTGTGGCACTGATGGATGCCCGCAGCATTGCAGCCACCACCGCAAACGGCGGCATTCTGACCCCCGCCACCGACATTGATTATGATCCCACCGTGCCGGAGTACCAGTACGATGCTTCCAGCTACGACACCCGCGTGTATCAGGGCTTTGGCAAGGGCGATTACGATGCCCTGCTCAAATTTGGCCCCAACATCAAGGACTGGCCGGAGATCGCACCGCTGGGCGACAACCTGCTGCTGAAGGTGGCTTCTTATATCACAGACCCCGTCACCACCACCGATGAGCTGATCCCCTCCGGCGAGACGTCCTCTTACCGTTCCAATCCGCTGGGTCTGGCTGAGTTCACCCTCAGCCGCAAGGACCCGGAGTATGTGAGTCGCGCCAAGGCCGTGCAGGCCGAGGAAGCTGCCCGCCGCGCCGGTGCAGGGGACGCTGCCCTGCTGGCAAAGGTGAACGCCGTGCCCGGCTGCGAACAGCTGAACTGGAACGATATCCAGATCGCTTCTACCATCTTTGCGGTCAAGCCCGGCGACGGCTCTGCCCGTGAGCAGGCCGCCAGCTGCCAGCGTGTGCTGGGTGCCGGTGCCAATATCGTTACCGAGTACGCCACCAAGCGTTACCGCTCCAACCTGATCAACTGGGGTATGCTGCCCCTGCAGCTGGCAGGTGCCACCCCCTTTGGTCTGGGGGATTATGTGCTCATCCCCAATGTGCGGGAAGCACTCAAGGGCGATCTGCAGAGCATCAAGGCCTACGTTTTGGGCGATACCGTCAAGGAGTTCGAGTTGTACATGGCTCCGCTCACCACCGACGAGCGCCAGATCCTGGCTGACGGCTGCCTGATCAATTTCTATAAGCACTAAGGAAGTAACCCGCTATGTCCTGTGACCTGCATATCCATTCTACCTGCTCGGACGGTGCTGTGCCCATCGAGCGGCTGGCGTCCATCGCCGCCCGCACCGGGCTGCACGCCATCGCCCTTTCCGACCACGACACCCTGCTCAGCGCCCAGTACGCCTACGCCCACACCGGGCAGGACGGGGTAGAGCTGATTCCTGCCGTGGAGCTGACCGGCTACGACTTTGAGCGCCAGCACCGGGTGCACCTGCTGTGCTACTACCCGGACGTGGACTGCCCGGCGCTGCGGGAGCACTGCGCCGTCATGAAGGAGCGCCGCAACGCCTGCGCTTTGCAGAGCGCAAAGGAGCTGGAGCAGCTGTACCCGCAGTTTACCACCGACCTTGCGTGGGAGACCACCAAGGCCAGCGGAGTGCTGTTCAAAAGCGGGCTGATGCAGGCGCTGGAACTGCTGGGCCTGACCGATGGCAGCATCTACGGCGAGACCTACCACAAGCTGTTCGGGTGGAACCCCCGGGGCATCGTGCTGCACTCGCCGGAGTATCTGCCGGTGCGGCAGGTGCTGGCTACCGCTAAAGCCAGCGGCGGCGCGGTGGTGTTTGCCCACCCCACGGTGTACAAAAGTATGCCCCTGCTGCGCGAGCTGGCGGCAGAGGGCGCAGTGGACGGCATAGAGGTGTACCACCCCAGCAACAGCCCGGAGGACAGCGCCGAGTGCCTTGCCCTGTGCAAGCAGTACGGCCTTGTTGCCACTGCGGGCACGGACTTCCATGGCCGCAACCACAAGCACCCCCACCCCATCGGTACCTGTACCGCACCGGACGAAGCCGCAGCGCAGCTGCGCGCCATCGCCGAGAAACGTAAAAGAGAGAGGACGTAAAGACCATGAGCAAGGAATTTTCCTTCCCGAACAAGGGCACCTGCTCCAAGCAGACCAACTTTGTGCTGAACGATGACCACACCATTGCATCCATCGAGGTCATCGGCGGCTGCAACGGCAACCTGAAAGGCATCTGCCAGCTGCTCACCGGCATGAAGGCAGAGGACGCCATTGCCCGTCTGGATGGTACGCTGTGCGGCTTCCGCAGCACCAGCTGCCCGGACCAGATCGCCAAGAACCTGAAAAAGGCTCTGGAAGAGATGAACTAAAACCGATAGAGAGCCGCTGCACAGACCTTTGTGCGGCGGCTCTCTTTTTGTTGTACATGGGGAGCATCCTCGCCCTCTCCGTCTTTGCTTCGCAAATCCACCTCTCCCAAAGGGAGAGGCTCTGGCGAAACCACAAACTCTGCACTTGAGCCTGAAACTATACCGCTATGCCAAGGGCTCTCCCCTTGGGAGAGCTGGCAAGCCCGACAGGGCTTGACTGAGAGGGCGAGGATGCTGCCCACCATTTTCAATCCTTTTTTCCACAAACATTTTGGAAGATGTGGAAAAACCGCGCGGCGGGTGTATCTTTTTGCGCAAAAACGTGGTAAAATAAGCTGTAAAATCAGAAAGTGTGCGCTGCGGCGGCTCTGCCGTACCGGGCGCGCGGAAAGGATGCAGTATGCAGGGATCGACCATTGCCGCCATTGCAACGCCCCCCGGGGCGGGCGGCATTGCCGTGGTGCGGCTCTCCGGTGCGGAGAGCTATCAGGTGGCGGCCCGGGTGTTCCACCCGGCAAACCCGGCAAAAAAAGTGGAAGAGGCCAAAGGCTATACCGCGCTGTTCGGGCATTTCGTGGACAGGGAAGAAGCCTTTGACGAGGGCGTGGCCCTGTTTTTCCGTGCGCCCCACAGCTATACCGGCGAGGATGTGGTGGAGCTTTCCTGCCACGGCGGCAGCGCGGTGGCGCGGCGGCTGGTGGAAGCCTGTCTTGCAGCGGGTGCACAGCCTGCCGCCCCCGGCGAGTACACCCGCCGTGCTTTTCTGAACGGCAAGCTGGGTCTGACCCAGGCCGAAGCGGTCATGGATCTGATCTCGGCAGACGGGCGGCAGGGGGCAGCGCTGGCAAACGCCGCGCTGGGCGGCGCACTGGCGAAAAAGATCAACGCCCAGAAAGCCCAGCTGACCGCCCTGCAGGCGCATCTGGCTGCTTGGGTGGACTTCCCGGAGGAGGATGTGCCGGAGCTGGACCCCGCCCACCTGCGCACTGTGCTGGGCGCGGTGCGGGAGGAGCTGGACGCCCTCATCCGCAGCTACGATGCCGGTGCGGTGCTGCGCGAGGGTGTGGACTGCGCCATCGTGGGACGCCCCAACGCGGGCAAGTCCACCTTGCTCAATCTGCTGGCAGGCTTCGACCGTGCCATCGTCACCCCGGTGGCGGGCACTACCCGCGACGTGGTGGAGCAGGCGGTGCAGCTGGGGGATATCCGGCTGAACCTCTTTGACACCGCCGGTCTGCGGGAGACCGAGGACGCTATTGAAGCAGAGGGTATCCGCCGCAGCTGGAAAAAGTTGGAAGAAGCCGGGCTGATTTTGGCTGTCTTTGACGGCTCCGAGCCGCCCAGCCGGGAGGACTTGGCGCTGGCACAGCGCTGTGCCGGACGCCCCGCCATTGCCCTTGTGAACAAAGAGGACAAGCCCACTCAGTTTGATGCGGAGCTCATCGCCCCCTATTTTGCCATGGTGCTGCCGGTCTGCTGCCGGGAAGAGGGGAGCCGCAAGGTCATCGCCGCTGCGGTGGCGCGGCTGCTGGGCACAGGCAGCATCGACCCCCACGCCGCTAGCCTGTCCGGGCAGCGGCAGCTTTCTGCTGCCCTCCGCGCCCGGGACGCCGTAGCCGGGGCACTGGATGCCGCCGCCGGCGGCTTTGGACTGGACGCCGTTTCGGTCTGCGTGGATGACGCACTGGATGCCCTCTGCGACCTGACCGGCGAAAACGCCTCGGAAGCCGTCATCGAACAGGTGTTCGAGCGGTTCTGTGTGGGAAAATAAATTCAAATCATTGATTAGAGGAAACCCGAAAGTATATGAACCACTTAGGAGATTATGATGTCATCGTCATTGGCGCCGGCCATGCGGGCATCGAAGCCGCCCACGCAGCTGCTGTGCTGGGCGCAAAAACCGCCGTCTTTACCATGAGTCTGGACGCCATCGGCAATATGCCCTGTAACCCCAGCATTGGCGGCACTGCCAAGGGAACGCTGGTGCGGGAGGTGGACGCGCTGGGCGGCGTGATGGGTCTGGCGGCAGATGCCACCTATCTGCAAAGCCGGATGCTGAACAAGGGCAAAGGCCCCGCCGTGCACGCACTGCGGGTGCAGACCGACCGCCGCCGCTACAACGAATACATGAAGCACGCGCTGGAACAGACCCCGGGGCTTGCCATCCATCAGGCTGAGGTGGTGGCGCTGGAAGTGGAAAACGGCCGCGTAAAGGGTGTTATCACCCAGCTGCACGGCGAATACACCGCCAAGTGCGTGGTGCTGGCCACCGGCACGAACCTCGGCGGCAAAATTTTTGTGGGCGATGCGTGGTACGCCTCCGGCCCGGACGGGATGCACGCCGCTAACGCCCTGACCGACAGCCTGAAGGCTGCCGGGCTGCCGCTGCGCCGGTTCAAGACCGGCACCCCTGCCCGGGTGCACCGCCGCAGCATTGATTTTTCCAAGCTGGAATGCCAGCCCGGCGACCCGGACAGCGAACTGCAGCCCTTCAGCTTTTTGACCGATGCCCCCATGCACAACAAGGTGGAATGCTGGATCGCCTATACGAACCCGGAGACCCACAAGATCATTCTGGACAACATCCAGCGCAGCCCGCTGTACGGCGGCATGATCGAGGGTGTCGGCCCGCGCTACTGTCCCTCCATTGAGGATAAGGTGGTGCGCTTCTCCGGCAAGGACCGTCACCCGCTGTTCGTGGAGCCCTGCGGCGAGAACACCGAGGAAATGTATTTGCAGGGCGCGTCCAGCAGTCTGCCGGAGGACGTGCAGAACGCCTTTTACCACAGCATCAAGGGCTTTGAGCATCTGGAGATCATGCGCCCTGCCTACGCCATCGAGTATGACTGCGTAGACCCCACCAGTCTGGAAGCCACGTTGGAAAGCAAGGTGGTGCGGGGACTGTACGGGGCAGGGCAGTTCAACGGCACCTCCGGCTACGAGGAAGCCGCCGCGCAGGGTCTGCTGGCGGGTCTGAACGCCGCCCGCAACGCGCTGGGCTTAGAGCAGCTGGTGCTGCCCCGGCACACCAGCTATCTGGGAACACTGGTGGACGACCTTGTCACCAAGGGCGTCATGGACCCCTACCGCATGATGACCAGCCGCAGCGAGTACCGGCTGACCCTGCGGCAGGACAACGCCGACCAGCGCCTGACCCCCATCGGCAGGGAATACGGCCTTGTGCAGGATGACCGCTGGGCAAAGTACCAGCACACCCAGCAGATTTTGGAAGCCGAGCGCCGCCGCCTGCACGAAGCACACCTGCGCACCGCAGACCTGCGCGCCGCCATGGAAGCCGTCGGTCTTGCCCCTGCCGCCGAGGGCGGCATTGCCGAGGAGCTGCTGCGCCGTCCCGAGATCAGCTACCCGCTGGTGGCGGGCATCATCGGCTGGGGGGATGAAATTACCCCCATGCTGGCGGAGCGGCTGGAGACCGAGATCAAGTACGCCGGTTACATCGCCCGACAGGACAGGATGATCCGCGAGGTGGCACGCCACGAAAAGACCCTCATCCCGGAGGATTTCGAGTACGCCGCCCTGACCGGCCTGACGCTGGAAGCCCGGGAAAAGCTTGCCCGCATCCGTCCCCGCAATCTGGGGCAGGCGGGGCGCATCCCCGGCGTTTCGCCCTCCGATGTGGCGCAGCTGAGCATCGCACTGGCAGGGAAACAACAAAAATAATACGAAGTTGCGATAAAATAAACGATTGCGCTACCCCAACCACCCGACAGAAAGGACAACACTATGATCGACAAACAGCGGTTGGAGGAAAAGTGTTCCACATGGAACATTGCCCTCACCGGCACCCAGCTGGATCAGCTGGACGCCTTTGCCCAGATCCTTGTAGACTACAACCAGAAGGTCAACCTGACCGCCATCACCGACCCGGAGGGCATCGAGGACAAACATTTCCTCGACAGCCTGCTGTTTGCCAGCCAGCCGGAGGTTGCCGGGCGCATGGTGGACGTAGGTGCCGGGGCAGGCTTTCCGGGCATCGTGACCAAAATTTTCAAGCCGGAGCTGGAACTGACCCTGATGGAGCCCACCGGCAAGCGGGTGGAGTTTTTGAAGTACGCCTGCGCCCAGCTGGGTCTGACCGGGGTGGAGTTTGCCAAGGAGCGCGCCGAGGAAGCCGCGCGCAAGGTCTGGCGGGAGCAGTTTGATCTTGCCTCTGCCCGCGCCGTGGCAGCCCTGCCCATGCTGGCAGAATACTGCCTGCCGCTGGTAAAGGTGGGCGGCAACTTCCTTGCCATGAAGGGCGCATCCGGGGAAGAGGAGTTGACCGCAGCCCGGGGTGCTATCAAAAAGCTGGGCGGCGAGTACCGCGAGACCCGCACTTTGCACCTGCCCGGCGGCGACACCCGCACGCTGATTTTGTGCAAAAAGATTTCGCAAACTCCGACAGCATACCCCAGAAACGGCGGTAAAATTGCAAAAAGCCCGCTGAAATAACGCATAACTTGACGCAACCTGTAAGACCCTGCCGAACGAAATTTCTGGCGGGGTCTTTCTTTGTGTGCTACACTGAAGCTGAACAGGTTTTCCACGATTTCCCGGAGAAATGTGGAAAAACCGAAGGCTTATTTCACAGGAAAGGGGCAGCATCATGTTTGAACGCAAGAAACCGTCCGGGAAATTACTCTCTCTGCCCATCGACCAGATCCACCCGTCGCCCTTTCAGGCGCGGAAAAGCTTTGACGAGCAGGAGCTGACGGCGCTGGCGCAGAGCATCCGGGAAAACGGTCTGCTCCAGCCGGTCACGGTGCGCAAAGCGGCAGAGGGCTACGAGCTGGTGGCAGGGGAGCGGCGGCTGCGCGCCTGTCAGCTGGCAAAGATGACCACCATCTCCGCCATCCTGTGCAGCTACGCCGACGACCGCACCGCTGCACTGGGTTTGCTGGAAAACATCCAGCGCGCCGACCTGAACCCCTTTGAACAGGCGCAGGGGCTGCGGGATGTGATGGTGCTGTGGGACTGCACGCAGGCCGAAGCCGCCAAGCGTCTGGGCATGGCACAGCCCACCTTTGCCAACAAGCTGCGGCTGTTGCAGCTGACCGCAGACCAGCGGCAGTTCGTGCTGGACAACAACCTCACCGAGCGCCACGCCCGCGCGGTGCTGCGCCTGCCGGAGAACCGCCGCAGCGAGGCGCTCATTACCATCGCCAAGCGCCGCCTGAATGCCCGCCAGACTGACAGCTACATCGAGCAGCTGCTGAACAGCCCGCCCAAGGCTGGGCACCGCATCTCCATGGTGCGGGACGTGCGCATCTTTGTCAATACCATCGACCACGCCATCCGGCTGATGACCGACAACGGCGTGCCCGCCACCGCCCACCGGGAAGAGAAGGACGGCTACATCGAGTACACCGTCCGCATCCCCACCGCCGCCGCGGAGAAGTGAATTGTTCCATGTGGAACAGGGAAGAGGGGAAGAGGATGTAGCCGAGAGATGTTCTCTTTTGACACCAAAAGAGAACCAGAAAAGTGTGGCGCTCTGCGGGGCAACTTTCTGCCTGCCAGCAGCGTGCAAAGACGCTCCGCTGGGCCAGAGGCAGGGAGGGGTGTTCCGACTCCCCCCTCC
>OIZG01002072.1_pt1 | contig 10279 bp, 6 predicted proteins | sample 1588561 | NCBI WGS metagenome assembly OIZG01 (sample SAMN03283267) | human gut metagenome | biome: human-associated habitat; material: feces | host: Homo sapiens | place: USA | collected 2013 | reverse complement strand
GACGCCGAGCCCGTTGCCGATGCGACCGCCGAGCCTGTTCCCACCGAGCCCCAGGGTGTCCCCAACTTTGACGACGAGCCCCAGGTGGCGATTGATACCGAGGGCGCGGTTGCCGAGAGCCACGAGGCCTCCGCTGCCGTCTTTGGCGGTGCTGCGACGGTTCCGGCAGGACCTGCGCATGAGGGCGGTCTGCCGCTCGTGGACGGCGCCGGCGAGGACCCGGGTGCCACGGTGGCCATGCCGGCTATGCCTCAGGAGTAGGTCTACGCGTTTATCACCATCACGTACCTGCGCCTTTGCCGTATGCAGATGAGCGGAGCGGCAAGTGATGCGCTGCGGGTATAATGGACAGCATTCAAACGGTGGGCACCGACGTGCCCGCAGGAGAGGAATGATCATGGGTAAGACTTTTAGCTTTGTCTCCGGTGCACTCTTTGGTGCCGCCGCCGGCGCCATCATCGGCGTTGCTCTGGCCCCGCGCTCGGGCGCCGAGACCCGCGCCATGGCTGCCGATATCGCCAACGACGCTTGGGATAACATGCGCGATACCTACGAGCACGGTGCCGAGGAGGCCCGCGCCGCGGTCAACGACTTCGGCCCGATGGTCGATGCCAAGACCGATGACCTGCGCGCCAAGGTCGACCTGGCCCGCGAGCGTATGGACCAGCTGCGCGAGCAGCTCAACGACGCCATCTCGGGCGGCAACGTGACGCCCGCCGCCGACGTCGTGGTCGAGAACGCCGCCGAGGCCGACACCGAGGCTGCGGAGCCTTCGACCGAGGCATAATGCGCGCCGGGGATTTTGTCGGCGCCAAGATCTATCGCAAGCCCACCGAGGACAAGCGCACCAAAAAGGACGGCACGCCGCGCAGCCCTAAAAAGCTCGGAAAGATACACTTTCCGGTCTTTACTCCGGGCGGAACGCGCGTGGTGGGCTTTATGGTTCGCCAGTCCGATATTGCGGGCATGATTGAGCGCCCCGACCGATTTGTGGCGCTCGATGCCATCGGCGTCTATGAGGGCGCTATCGCGGTGGATGACGCCAAGGACACCTACGATGCCGCCGCGGCCAAGCGCCTCGACATTAATCTGGACGATTGCATCATCTGGGTCGGTATGGACGTGCGCACGGAATCGGGCGACGTCGTGGGCTATTGCTCGGACGTTGAGTTCAAGCCGCGCTCGGGCATCGTGCAGGCATTCTATGTGACCGCCGGTGCTGCTTCGAGTGTTTTGGTTGGTGACACGCAGGTGCCGCCGACGATGCTGCGCGGCTACGAGAACGGCGCGATGGTCGTCTCGGACGAGGTCAAGTCGCTCGGGTATTCGGGCGGTGCGGCTGCCAAGGCCGCCGAGGCCAGCGTCGTGGTGGGCGACAAGGTCAAAAAGGGCGCCAAGGTGCTCGACGACAAGGGATCGGTTGCCGTGGACAAGGGCAGTCGCGCACTGGGCAAGCAGCTCGGCAAGACGCGCGGCATGTTCAAGGCCTTTAAGGACGAATACCAAAAGGCGAGCGGAGGCTCGTCAAAAGCTACAAAATAGCGACGTACCAAATGATGGGAGGCAAGCCGGAGACCTGTTGCTCCGGCTTGCTGTGTTTATGGGGGAGGGCACATGCGCCAAAACGGATCCAACTTAAACGGGCGTTCGGGTGCGCGTCCGACGGCGCGCCGCGACCTGGGGCAGCTGCCCAGCGGTCAGCGCAAGCGTCACCGTAAGCCCGGCGCGATGTATCTCAACCATAGCCGCGGCTTTAGCGACCGCAGTGCGCGCATCGGCAACAGCCGTACGCCCCGTCGTTCGTCTCGCCTGCCCTACGCGCTCATCGCCGTGGGTTGCGCGCTCGTGCTGTTTATCGCTGCCGTCGTGGGCTACGTCAACCGCAGTGTGGACGTGGAGCTCAACGGCCAGAAGACCGCGGTGCGTGTGGGCTCTACGCTGCAGAATCTCATCGACGACCAGGAGTTGACTGACACCTACGACGCAGGCGACCTGCTGGCCGTCGATGACAGCGTGCTCAAGCGCCATGGGGGCGAAAAGCTGTCGGTGAAGGTCGACGGCAAGCGCGTGAAGCAGGGCAAATGGGATAGCCGCGAACTCGAGGGCGGCGAGAAGGTGACGGTCAAGGATGGCCGTAACACTTACGAGAAGCACGAGGTTCAGGCTACGGTTATCGAGCCCAAGCTCAAGGTCGAGGGCACGGGCGCTATCGAGTATGTGCAGACATGGGGTGTCCAGGGCCGATCCGAGGTGTGGGTTGGTGAGCAGTCAGGCAAGACGCAAGACCGCGGCGAGGTTGTGCCCGCCACCGATTGCGTTGTTGCGTGCGCCAGCGTGGCGCCCAAGGGCAACAAAAAGTACGTGGCACTGACGTTTGACGAGGGTCCGAGCGGCGCCACCAAACAGATCTTGCAGGTGCTCAAGGAAAAGGGCGTCACCGCGACGTTCTTCCTTTCGGGCGATGCGGCCGAGGCCTCGCCTGCCACGGCCAAGGCGATTGTCGACGCCGGGTGCGAGATCGGATCCAACAGCTACAGCGACGATTCGCTCAAGGGTCAGGACCGTGAGGCGGTACGCGAACAGATCACGAAAGGCACCGATGCGATTAAGTCGGCGACCGGCGTGAAGACGATGCTGCTGCGTGCTCCCTACGCTGCCTTTGACGAACAAAACTGGATTGATGCGATGGACCTGGTCTCCGCCGTGGTCTCGTGGAATATTGACTCGGGCGACTGGCTGCTCAACGGTGCCGACGAGCAGGTCTCGACGGTGCTCGATTCGGTGACGCCGGGCAATATCGTGCTGCTCACCGATAGAGACGAATGCGCCGAGCAGACGCTCGAGGCGCTGCCGCAGATTATCGACGGCCTCATTGCCGACGGCTACAAGATCGTGACGCTCAGCGACCTGGTCAAGACGGACACGTCGCTGAGCAAAAAGCTCACCTCGCTGACGAAGGCCACCATGCCCAAGGGCGCCGTGTTCCCCCAACTTGCCGAGGACGACGACGCCACAGAGTAGTCATTGGGCAGTCGTTTAAGAACGTCCCCAATGACTACGTCACGGATACGTCAGCGTTTGGTATGCCTGCAATGTGCAGCGCATAAATTCGATGCCGCAGGGCGATGCTGATGCTATAGTTACTGCGGTTAATGAGGGTCAAGAGAAAGGTTACAGGTGAAATCCAAACCTCGACCATACAGTCGATGACCCCATGCAGGTGCTTTCTGCGCATGCACGGGGTGTAAGCGTCGAGCGGCGTGCCGCCCGCGCATGCGTATACATATCCAGAAGCCCCCGGACGCCGCACGCGCGGCCGCGTCCGGGGGAATAATGATGGGGAGCACCATTGAATTATCTGAGTGAGATGCTCAAATTGCCGGTCTTGGACGTCGACGGCGAAAAGCTCGGCGTGGTGAACGATTTTGGCATTGCTACCGGCGAAGTTTTTCCGCACGTGACGTCGCTCGCGTTCCGCGGACCCGGCAAGACGCCGTTTATGATTAGCTGGCGTAAATGGGTCGACCGTATCGACGAAACGGGCGTGTATCTCAACACGTCTGCCACCAACATCCGCTTTTCCTATCTGCAGCCGACCGAGCTCCTGCTGGCGCGCGACGTTCTCAATAAACAGATCGTCGACACGCAGGGCATGAAGGTCGTGCGCGTAAACGACATCAAGTTCTCCATGTCGGGCGAAAACCAGCTGCGCCTGCTGGGTGCCGAGGTCGGCGCCCGCGGTCTGCTGCGCGCGATTAGCCCCGCGCTCGAGCATGTCGTCGAGGGCTTTATGAAGCACCTGGGCAAGCCGCTCAGCGAGGATATCATCGCCTGGTCCTACATGGACCTGCTCGACCGCTCGACCAAGAACATCCAGCTCTCGGTGTCGCACAAGACGCTCGGCGAGCTGCACCCTGCCGACATCGCCGACATTATCGAGCAGCTCGACCCGCGCCTGCGCGCGCAGGTGTTCGCGCAGCTCGACACCGCCCAGGCCGCCGAGGCCATCTCGGAGTTCGATGACGACGAGCTCATGACCGAGATGCTCGAGGGCCTGTCCGACACCGACGCATCGTCGATGCTGGCCATGATGGACCCGGACGACGCCGCCGACCTGATTGACGAGCTCGATTACGAGAAGGCCGAGAAGCTCCTGCGCCTGATGGGCGTCAAAGAGGAGAAGGCGATCCGTAATCTGCTGGGCTACGAGGACAACACCGCCGGCCGCATCATGACCTCGGAGTTTGTCGCCCTGCCTGCTACGGCGACGGTCGGTGACGCCATCGAGGCGATCCGCAAACTCGACGAGGACTTCGAGAGCGTCTACTACGTCTACACCGAGGATCCGAGCGGCATGCTGACGGGCGTGCTTTCGCTGCGCACGCTGATCGTGGCCGACCGCGACGCCACGCTGGGCCAGCTTGCCTATCGCGACCTGGTCTATGTGTCGCCCGACGAGGACCAGGAAGACGTAACGGACGAGATGACCAAGTACGACCTGGTCGCCATCCCCGTCTGCGACGAGAACCGCCACATCCTGGGTATCGTGACCTTCGACGACGCTATGGACGTTATCGCCGAGGAGCACCAGGAGGACCTGCAGATCGCCGGCATCGGCTCGGGCGACAGCGCATCGGACGACTCGACGAACGTGCTCAGCTGGTTCGTGCATCGCCAGTACTGGGTTGTCGTGTGGGGCATTGCCTCGTGCATCATGGCAACGGTACTGGGGACGGCGCTCGGCTCCGCGCACCTGGTGGTGTTTCCCATGTGCGCCATGCCGCTCGTGCTGCTGGCGGCCTCGCGCATGGTGTCGTTCGTCAAGAACTACTTCCTGGAGTATGACGGTCACGACGACGAGCCCAAGCCGTATCTGGGGTTCTTCTTCCAGAGCACGGGCATGGGCCTGATTCTGTCACTCGTGACCTACCTGTGCGCTCAGCTGGTGCGCACCGCCGCGTTCCTCGATGCGCCCATGTTTGAGGAGCAACTCTTTACCGGGTGCTTTAATATCGCTGCCATCATTTGCCTGGTTGGTAACATGAGCGCCGTGATTTACCTGATGGTGCTGTTCTGGCGTGACGAGCATGACCTCAACACGTCGGGCACTGCCATGAACGTTATTGCCGTCATGATCTCGTGCGTAGCGTACTGCGCCGCTGCGGTGCTGCTCACCATGTCGGTCATTGGTTAGGTGGTCGCGTGCAAAATACGAAGCAAAAGCCGAGCACCAAGCAAAAGCTGACCATCGCGGCCATCTTTGGCGCCATGGGCCCCGGTCTGTTGGCGGCGCTTTCGGGCAATGACGCTGGCGGCATCGCCACGTATTCCAGCGCGGGCGCCAGCTATGGCTATAAGATGCTCTGGATGCTTCCCGTCATGACCGTGCTGCTCATCGTGACGCAAGAGACCGCGGCGCGCTGCGGCTGCGTCACGGGCAAGGGCCTGGCATCGCTCATTCGCGAGCGCTTTGGCGTGCGCAAGAGTGTACTTGCTATGGCGGCGCTGTTGATCGCCAACACGGCTGTGACCATTTCGGAGTTTGCGGGCATCGCCAGCGGCCTTGCCCTCTTTGGCGTGCCGGCGAGCATTTCGGTGCCGCTGGTGGCGCTGCTGGTGTGGATGCTTACCATGTCGGGCAGCTTCCAGCGCATCGAGAAGATTCTGCTGCTGGTGAGCTGCGTGTTCGTGACCTATATTGTCGCCGCGTTTATGGCTGGCCCCAACTGGGGTGAGGTCGCGGTCGACCTGGTCGTGCCTAACATTCAAAATGACCCCAGCTACGTGTCGCTCGTGGTCGCAACGATCGGTACCACCATCGCGCCGTGGATGATTTTCTTGGCGCAGAACAACGTGGTCGATAAGAACGCGGGCGAGGACGATATCGTGCTGCAGCGCATCGATACCGTGAGCGGCTCGCTTGCCGCCGATGTCATTGCCGGCTTTATTATCATCACGACCGGTACGGTGTTGTTCCCGGCGGGTATTCAGATTAGCGATGCTGCCGATGCCGCCCGCGCGTTGGAGCCTATTGCGGGTCAGTGGTCCACGGTACTGTTTGCCTCGGGCCTGGTCGCGGCGAGCTTCTTGGCTGCCTGCGTGCTGCCGGGCGTTACGTCGAGCGCTATCTGCGAGGCATTTGGCTGGGAGCGCGGTGCCGACCGCAGCTGGGACGAGGCCCCGGTCTATCGCGGCATCATTACGGCCATCATCGGTATCTCTGCCGTGCTGGTGCTTATGCCCGGCGTCGATCTGTTCCAGATTATGATGACCTCACAGGTCATCAATGGTGTGCTGTTGCCCGTGGTTCTGGTGTTCCAGGTGGTTATCGCAGCCGACCGTCACATTATGGGTGCCAACCGCAACGGCCGCGTGTGGAATGTGCTCACTTGGGCGACTATCGGTGTGATTACGGTGCTCACGGTCGTCATGTTTGTTCTGCAGGCGATGGGCTACAGCGCTTAACGCCCACTTTTGTTTCCGAACAGGCCGCAGCGATGGGCTGCGGCCTGTTTTTTTGTCTGCGACCTCTTGGGGTCGGCTCTAAAAGAGTGATTTTGGGTTGTTTGCTGCAGGTTACTTGTCGGTGCCCAGCTTGTGCGGCTTGAGAGCGAGCGCATTGACGAGCGCGTCGGTGGCAGACTTGACGGCCGCCGGCTGCGGATCGTTGACGTGATCCTCGGGATGCACGGGCAGGTCCTTCTTGACTGCATCGTGGATCAAGTTGAGGTACTCAGTCACGCCTGTGGTCGACAGGTGCGTGCCATCGCCATCAAACAAGTCGTTGCGATTGGCACTGTATCCGTACCAGTCGATAACGCGCACGTTCTTGTAGCGCGTAGCGGCGTTGGCGATGGCCTGGTTGGTAGAGCCAACCCACGGCTGCGGGCTGCGCGTGTTCACAAACACCACAATACGCTTATCTCCTGCATCGGCCATGATGGCGTCGATCTGGTCGTCGGTTACCAAGCCATTGGTTCCCAGCGCAAGGACCACGATCTTGCCGGCAAGGTTCTGTTGGAGATAGCCCTCAAATGTCGCGCGGCCCGCATCAAACTGGCGGCCCTTTTCGGCATCGATGTGACTGTGGGGGAACACGCCGTCAAAGGAATCAACGGCGCGCAGCGACACGGAGTCACCGATCATCAACAGGTCGTAGGAGCCATCGGGGAAGCCGTCGTTGTCCTTGTCGGTGTCATCGGCCGCCTGCTGGTCGGTGGGCGCGGTGTTTTTGGCTTCCTTGTTCAGGACTTCGGCGCCCTCGCCGCTCAGCGCAGACGTCTCGGGCACAAAAATCAGGCCGCCCAGCGCAACGACCAACACGACAGCACAGGCTGCGCAGACAGGGGCGTGTGCGCGTGCCCAGTTGGCGGGCGTGGTGGTGCCATCGCGGAATTCGGTGACGGTGCGGCCGAAGGCGCCCTTTCTAAACGGCGTCTCGATAAAGCGATATGAGCATTCGGCTACGGCGACCACCAACAACACCTGCAAAATGTACTGCCACCAGGGCGTATCGTTGATGTTGGCGACCGGGTTCATGAGCAACAGCAGCGGATAGTGCCACAGGTAGATGCTGTACGAGCGCTTGCCAACCCACACGAGCGGCTCGGCGGACAGCACGCGGGCAACCATTCCCTGGGACTGCACGCAGGCCGCGATGACCATGAGCGTGAGGATGGAGCATAACAGCGTGCCGCCGCGATACTGGAACGCGGTGTAGCCGTTGGTGAGCGCGACCATGGCGGCAAGGCCAACCAGACCCACGACGCCCAACACATCGATGGATGCGGGCGAGGACCAAAAGCGCACGAGGGCGCTCGGCTGTACCGGGGCGGTCTCGGCTGCTTCGTCGGCCTTCTCGCCAGGCTTGCCTTCGGCGCTCTTGCCGCGCTTGGCGGCGCCAGCCAGGCGATTGAGCCCCAAACGATGTGCGAGACGCACCGGCGCCAGGTCGCGATCGGGGATAAAGGCCAACCAGGCACCCAGTAGCAGCGAGAACACGCGGGTGTCGGTGCCGTAGTACACGCGGCTGGGGTCGGCGGCAGGGTTGTAAAGCACCATCATGGCGAGGGCAGATACCGCGGCAAGGCCCAGAACCACGCGGCGCGTGTTGGGCTTGCTCGCATGCATGGATACCATGGCAAACAGCAGCGGCGGCCAAATCAGGTAGAACTGTTCCTCGATGGCAAGCGACCAAAAGTGCGTGAGCGGCGAAGGGTCGCCCAGGGCATTGAAGTACGAGACGTTTTGGGCAATCTGCCACCAGTTGTTGAAGAACAGCAGCGACGGCAGGATGTCGGGGCGCATCTTGGTGAGCATCACGTGGTTAAAGATGGTGCACAACGCGCAGGTCACGAACACTACCGTTACCACGGCGGGGACTAGGCGACGGATGCGGCGAATCCAGAAGCTCTTAAGGTCGATGCGGCCGGTCTTAGCGACTTCGTTGAGCAGCAAGCGCGTGATCAGATAGCCCGAAAGCACAAAGAAGATCGTAACGCCGAGCAGGCCGCCCTGAGCCCACGTGAGGTTGAGGTGATAGAGCACCACCGCGACGACGGCGAGCGTACGCAGGCCGTCGAGCGCAGGAATGTAGCGGGACTTGGGACGAGCGGGCGCCTGTTCTTTTGCGGCGCTGTTAGTGTGGGCGTCCTTGTTGGTGGGCGTTCGATGCGGGACCGGGCCGCGTCGCGATTCGCCGGCGCGGCGGTCGGCGCGTGGGCGTTCGTGCGGCGCCTGGTTATCGGGCGCGCGGCGCGGACCGCGTGGGCTCGATGGTGGGAATTGTTCCATAAAACATCATCCAATGACGAGAATAATCAGCACATATTCATTGTAGCTGCCTGCTCCTGTGAATGCTTGCTGCTGGCGCAACCTCAAGGGCGCGTTCACATCAAAGTGAACTAAAGTTATAGAGGTGCGAGGGCGTACGATCGACGGCCGACGGTGGGCATAAGGCCCGCAGATGAGGAGGTTCCCATGGCAGATCGCGGCATCGTTGCGGTGTTCGGCAGCATGAACATGGACCTTTCGGTGGCGTGCGAGCGCATGCCGCGCGCGGGTGAGACCGTCGGTGGCAGTGGTTTTATCACCAACGCCGGTGGCAAGGGCGCTAACCAGGCCGTCGCCGCCGCGCGCATGGGTGCGCGCACGTGCATGATTGGCGCGGTCGGCCGCGACGCGTTCGGTGCATCGCTCGTGGCGGGGCTCCAAGATGCTGGCGTGGACTGTGACTTTGTGGCGCGGCGCGACGACGTGGAGACGGGCACGGCGACCATCATTCGCTGCGAGGGCGACAACCGCATCGTGCTGTCGCCGGGCGCCAACCATGCACTCGCGGGCGAGGACGTTGCCTGCGCGCTGGGGCGTCTGGTGGCCGATGGGCTCGACGGAGACGCCAGCGATATTGCCCCGGCTGCCGGAAGCGTCTTTATCGCCCAGGGCGAATGTGACCTTGCAGCGACTGCCGAGGCGCTTTTTTGCGCTCACGAGCTCGGGTTCTATACGGTCTTTAATCCGGCGCCTGCCTGCGAGTTGCCTGCGGAGGCCTGGCCTGCGGTCGACCTGGTCTGTCCCAACGAGACTGAGTGCCAGGTGCTGACGGGCATCTTGCCCGCGGATGATGCGAGCTGCGTCGCGGCGCTCAATGCCCTGCTCGCCAAGGGTGCCGGAGCTGCGGTCATCACGTTGGGCGGCGCCGGGTCGGTTACGCTCGGCGATGACGGCGAGCCGCTGCGCATGCCGGCGCTCTCGAGCACGTTGGTCGATACGACGGCCGCGGGCGATACATTTATCGGTGCGCTTGCCGCGGCTCGCCTGGAGGGCCTGCCGCTCTTTGAGTGCATGGCGGCGGGCGCTCGCGCCTCGGCGGTGACGGTGTCGCGCCTGGGCGCTCAGCAATCAATTCCCACGCGTGCGGAAGTCGAGCACAAGTTTGGTTTAGACGGTTTGGATGTAGACGGAGAAGCGGAGTAGAACAATGGCAACCAAGAAGCTGATCCTTGATCTGGATATGGGTGTGGATGATGCGATGGCGCTTGCCTATGCCATCGCGAGCCCCGAGGTGGAGCTCGTCGGCATCACCACGTGCTTTGGCAACGTGCGCGTCGAGCAGTCGGCGCACAACTGCTTGGCGGTGCTCGACCTGTTGGGTCGTCCCGAGGTGCCGGTGTACCTGGGCGCCGATCGTCCCGTGAAGGCGACCGAACCCTACACGCCGCCGGCGTCCACCACGCTTATCCACGGCAAGAACGGCATCGGCGGCGCAAGCGTGCCCGCC
>OIZG01002061.1_pt1 | contig 10334 bp, 9 predicted proteins | sample 1588561 | NCBI WGS metagenome assembly OIZG01 (sample SAMN03283267) | human gut metagenome | biome: human-associated habitat; material: feces | host: Homo sapiens | place: USA | collected 2013 | reverse complement strand
CCCTTCCATGCCGTACAGCTTCATCAGAAAAGTCAGATCCAGCGGTCCGCCTATCTCAAATACATCGCTGTCTTTCACGGCAAACTCTTCTTTTAAGATATCCAACAGCCGTTTGTCGATCTTTCCTTCGATCTCCAGACGGATCACTTCGCCCCACTGACGTTTCTTTAACTGTTTCTGGATCTCTTTGAGCAGATCCTCTGCTTCATCCTCATCAATGGATAAATCTGCATTTCGCATAACACGGTATGGATGTGCACATACGACATCGTAACTTAAAAACAGCTGTCCGATGTTCCGCTCTATGATCTCTTCCAGAAGAATCACACGTTTTTCTCCGTCTTTTCCTTCCGGAAGTTCCACGATTCTTGGCAGGACAGATGGCACCTGCACCGTTGCAAAATCCAGTGTCTTATGCTTTTCCTTGCCGTCTTTTCTGCAGATCAGGGCACCGATATTCAGGGTCTTGTTGCGGATCAGCGGAAATGGTCTGGAAGAATCCATCGCCATCGGTGTCAGAACCGGATAGACATTTTCCTCAAAATAACGGTCCACAAACTTTTTCTGTTCCTCAGTCAGATCTTCAAACGCATCTATAATATGGATCTGTTCTTTCTTAAGTAACGGAAGCAGCGACCTGTTATAAGTGTTGTACTGCAGATCTACCATCTCCCTTGTTTTTTCGTTGATGGCAGCAAGCTGTTCTGAAGCCGTCATTCCGGCAATGTCTTTCTTCTTATAGTTAGCATGTACCATATCTTTTAAGGAAGCAACACGCACCATGTAAAATTCATCCAGATTTGAGGAAGTGATACTGACAAATTTCAGGCGTTCCAAAAGCGGGATACTCTTATCGCGTGCTTCATTTAATACGCGGTTATCAAATTTTAACCAGCTTAATTCTCTGTTTTCGTAATACTGTGGATTTTTAAAATCTTTTTCTTTTTCCATAGTGTCCTCCATTTAATACACACGTTTCTCCTTTACCACCGGTTTTATGCTGAATATGTTTTCAAAGTAAGAAACCTTCGCATCAAACAGTGCTTTTTCCAGTGCGATATCATCATCTGTCTCGATTGTGATCACCAGTTCTTTTCCTTTTACTGCTGCACGCACATTTTTGAATTTCTGCTTATGGCTGCGGTCCATCGCATTGGATACGCGTAAAATTGCAGAAAGTTTTGCAATGACAACATAACTCTCACGGCTGATATCACTCTCAAAATCTTCATAGGCCGGCAGCGGATAGGTATTGTATAAAACCGTATACGCCACGATCTCACGTTCCATATGTGTAAGACCGATGATTTCCGACGCCATAATAATGTCATAGGAACACAGCGGTCCGTTTGCAAGACTGATATACTTTCCGCAGTCATGCAGGATTGCTGCCACCTGAAGTAAAAGCCGCTCCCTCTTTCCCAGTCCATGGATTTTTTTCATTGTGTCAAAAATCAGCGTTGCCATCTGTGTCAGTGCATCAATATGCGGTGAGTAGCTCATATAGCGGGCGGACAGATTCCTTGCAGCCGAGATGACATCTGCATCAAAATCATGGACCGGTTTGCATAGCTTATGCTTCTGTGCATAATCATATGCAATACCATCGCTCACAATGACACCCGGTGCCCAGATTTTTTCGGCTTTCATTTTGCGCGCCATGCATTTAAAAATGATCATGTACGGAATGATCAGGGAATCATTTTCATTTGATAAATTTAATTCTTCCGAAATCTGTTCCACAGTTTTTTTGTCAAGATCATCCAGAAATGCCAGAAAATCATTGGTTTCCATCAGATTTTCATGTTTCTTCCCGGTGACTTTTCCGGCAACCTCCATGATATAATCTCCGATTATGATCAGATTCTTCACTTTTACCTGTTCCGTGAACATTGCCATAAACACATTTAACTCTTTTTCTACCAATTCTTCAATCTGCAGCTCATACTGCTCTAAGCTGCAGCTTTTTTTTGCAAGCTGTTCCTGCATGCGTATGGTGCCAAGTCCAAGATGCTGTGTCGTAATGACTTTGCCCTTTGAAAAGATTGTGATCTGCATGCCGCCGCCACCGACATCCACGACTGCTGCCCCCGTTTTGATCAGTTCCTCAAACTCACTTCGCATCGCAACCGATTTGTAGCTGATAAAGCGGTGTTCCGAGTTGCTTAAAACATGTACCGTCAGTCCGGTACGGATGCTGATCTGGTCTAAGATGAACAATTCATTGCTCACATCGCGGAGTGCTGCAGCCGCATATGCCTCGTAGCCATCCACCTGATACTCTTTCATGATCTTCGTGAACTGCTCTAACGTGTCACAGAGTGCTTCCACCAGCTCATATCCGATCACACCGCGTGAATACGCATCCCGCCCAAGCTCGATCCTGCTTCTGATATAATCAATTTTGCGGATGTTTTTTCTGGCAGAGATCTCAAAAATTTTCAGGCTCACCTCATAAGAGCCGATATAAATCGCTGCAAATGTATGAATTGCCATATTTTATCCTCCTGCTTCATGCGTACATGTTATTCCTGTTTTCCAAGCAGATAATTAATAAACTGCTGTGCTGTTCTTCCGGAGAGTCCGCCGTGGGCAAGTTCCCATTTATTTGCCTCGGCAAGAAGTGTCTCCTCATGCATGGTGATACCGTTTTTCTCTGCAAGGGATACCACGATATGCTGGAATTCTTTTTTGCCCGGTGCACCAAAATAAATGGAAACGCCAAATCTTGCATACAGAGACAACTTTTCCTGTACGGTATCGGAAGTATGCATGTCCTCTCTCACTTCCTCTTTGTCGGAGAATGTCTCGCGGATCAGATGACGTCTGTTTGAGGTCGCATAGATCAAAACATTGTCCGGTTTCTTCTCAAGTCCTCCCTCGATCACTGCTTTTAAGTATTTATACTCGATCTCAAATTCCTCGAAGGACAGATCATCCATGTAGATAATGAACCGGTAATTCCGGTTCTTCACCTGGGCAATGATAGCGGAAAGATCCTTGAACTGGTGCTTGTATATCTCTATCATACGAAGTCCCTGGTCATAGTACTGGTTAACAATAGCCTTTATACTTGTTGACTTACCTGTACCACTATCACCAAAGAGCAATGCATTGTTTGCCTTTCTTCCCTGAACAAAGTTCTCTGTGTTTTCAACAAGCTTCTGCTTCTGTATTTCATATCCAATAAGATCATCTAAAACAACCTTATCCATATTATTGATCGGATGGAATACAAGACCATCCTTTTCATCACTTGATATTCTGAATGCCTTATTGAGACCAAACATACCAACGCCAAATGCTTTGTAGAATTCTGTCACCTCATCAAAGAATTCATTCTCATTCTTAGTTCTTTCAAGCCTGCTGCTAAGCTCCCTTACCTTTTCACTTACATTTTTATTATACATAAGCTCTTTTTTTACAATAGCTTTATAATTGGAAATGATAGAAAAGCAATCGATTCCCAGCTTTTCTTCTATTTCACTGAAATCATAATGGAAAAGATTGTAAAACACCTTAAAATCATTTCTGGCAAATATGTTGACACTTCCGTCATTAGCACCAACCTTTTCACATGTTATACTGAATGGATTCTCATTAGTAATAAGGAAATATGTAAGATAATTATGCCAGAGATTGTTATCAAAGCCATAATCAGTTGCCACCTCCAGAATTCTTTTAATCTGTGTATATATATCTGTAATAAGCTCTTCTTTTGATGATAAATTATTATCAAAACGATTGAATATATCCGCCATTGATGATAAAATACTATTGTTGTCAAGATTACCATACATTATTAATTTTGATATTTCCTTATACATAATTTGTTATTTCCTTTCAGAATTATTAATTTTATATAACATATCTTAAATATGCGTTGCATTCAAGAATTAATGCTGTATCATATATAATAACATACAAAGTATGAATTTTGTCAATTTTTTTAGAATTATTAGTCAATTTAACTATTGACACCTAACAAACTAATGATATAATCTGTAAAGAACTTTGCAAAAGTTTGTAAAAGTTTTAACAGGCTTTTATCTTTTATATTTAGTGAGGATTTCAAATGAAAATCGTATCAGATGTCAATGCAGTTTTATACATATTATTAACTCTGTTTTATTTCTATCAGGGTGTATACGTACTAATTGCTTTGATTGGAAAAAAGAAAAAAAATAACATAAAAGAAGATAATGCGGCACTTCACAAGTACGCATTCATTATTGCTGCACGAAATGAGAATGCTGTTATCGGTAATCTGATTGACAGCATAAAGAACCAGAACTATCCTAAAGAACTTATTGATGTTATTGTTGTTGCAGACAACTGTACAGACAATACCGCTGAAATATCACGCCAGCACGGTGCTATAGTATATGAACGTTTCAACAACATACTTGTTGGTAAGGGTTATGCCATGGACTATGTCTTTAATAAGATAAAAGAAGAATATGGCGACTATACATGCTATGATGGTTACTTTGTATTTGATGCAGATAATGTTATTGATGTTAACTATGTCAAAGAGATGAATAAGGTGTTTGACAGCGGCTATAAGGTTGTAACAAGCTATCGTAATTCCAAGAACTATGATACCAACTGGATTACTGCCGGATACTCTCTCTGGTTTATAAGAGAAGCCAAGTACCTTAACAATCCACGTATGATGATTAAAACAAGCTGTGCAGTATCTGGAACAGGATATCTTGTTGATAGTTCAATCATCAAAAAGAACCATGGATGGAAATGTAATCTTCTTACTGAAGATATTGAATTTACTGTCACTAATATTCTTGATGGTGAAAAGGTTGGATACTGTGGAAGCGCCATGTTCTATGATGAACAGCCTACTACCTTCAGACAGTCCTGGAATCAGCGCATGCGCTGGACAAAGGGATTTTATCAGGTATTATTTAAGTACGGCAAAGATTTATTTATAACAATGTTCAAGGAAAAAAGAATGTTTGTATCATGTTATGATATGATTATGACTCTTGCTCCTGCAACATTACTTACGCTTGGAACTATTCTTTTGAATATTGTTTTACTTTTATGCAGTGGCTTTAACCCAGTACTTTTCAAGCAGATATTCCGTCCTACTATATTAGCTATACTTTTTGGTTTCTTTAACTTCTATATGATGTTACTTGTAATCGGACTTATAACTCTTATAACCGAATGGAAAAAGATTCTAGCACCTGGAAGAAAAAAGATATTGTATCTTTTCTCTTTCCCACTGTTTATTGCTACATATATCCCAATCAGTATAGTAGCTCTGTTTAAAAAGGTTGAATGGAAGCCTATTCCACATACTGTTGTAAAGACTATTGATGATTTATCTATGCCTCAGTATAAAGAATGAATATAATTATACATATAAAACATAGTTGGTTTTCAAAATAAAAAACATTGCTGTTTTAATTGACAGCAATGTTTTTTTATTCATACAATATGTATGGATTATCTTTTGTTCTCATATCATATATACTTTCAAGCCATCTTATAACACCAGCCTTAGACCTTCCAAATGGTGTTTTATGGCTGCACATGAAATTCTTCGCCTTTACTTTCTTAAGAACCTCTATTTCTTCCTTGAGAATCCCGGTATTATATAAGCTTTGAAAACCCTTTTGCATTGCATATAATCCATCACCAAGAAAGCAGTATTCATTATTTACCTCCAGTGCTATACTTCCTTTCGCATGACTTGAGGGTAATGGAAAGATATGAAGTACTGATTTTCCATCTTCTATATAAACATCATCTTCTATTATGCTCCCAATATGTGTATGCTTATATGTCAATCTTCCCTGGTAAATATTGCAGCAATCAAGCTTTTCACATAACTGTGTAATATTTCCTATATGATCCTGATGAAAATGTGATAACACAATATTTACCTTTTTACCGGCTTTTGTGCCCTGCAAAACAGAATCACCACTATAATCACAGCATTCTGTCCTGATAAAACATTCTAACATACCTGGTATATCTGGATGGTTTCCAACATCATACAGCCATACCGCATCTTCACTATTTATTATGACAACATTTGCAGATAACGGATTAACTGTCGGCTGTATATATGATATATTATCATCTAATCTGGCAATTCTTAGTTCATCTTTAAACAGACTCATTATCTTCTCATCCCCATACCACAGCTCATACCTGTATCATTATCTGGTATGTCAGATATATATCTTGCATTAAATTCTGCATTTACCTCTGATATTTCCTTTTTACCATCTATATAGTCCCTGAAATACTCAAGTAAGTCCATCCCACTACTCTCGCAGCCTTCACACTCTTCCCATTCTTTAACAAGCTGAATTCTTTCTGACTTTGTTGTATCTTTTATTAATATGCTTTTCATCGTATCTACCTCCATTTATTTGATGCTTTTATTTTGCGCTCATTATATCATAATTTACTCTGCATTCATGAACCCGCACTTTAGCGTTGTTAATATTAATCTCAGCTCACTACTTTTCTGACACGCTTTGCAACTATACCTGATACTACTCCGATTACAACTCCTGTAAATACACCAGAAACTATAAGAACTGGCAGATAGAAAACTATAGCTTCACTTCCCATAATAAATACCGCTGCTATTATCTGTCCTATATTATGCATAACACCTCCGCACACGCTTACACCTATGCATGAAAAGAAATCAAGTTTTTTCATAATTATCATAATCGTAAGACTAAGCGCTGCACCTGATATGCTGAACAAAAAACTGTTAACATTACCAAAAAGAAGTGAGGTCAGTACTATTCTTAACAGATTAATCACTATGGCTTCCTTAACACCAAGCACATATAGAATCGTAATAACTGCTATATTCGCAACTCCAAGTTTTATACCAGGAACCGGTATAGGAACAGGTATCACGCTTTCTATATAACTGAATATCATGGCAAGTGCCGTAAGCACACCACATAAGGCTATCTTTTTTGTTGATATACGAGTATACATTTATATGCTTCTCCATTTCACTTTGTTTTTATGCTGCATGTATGATCATCTTACTACAGAGTCTATGAAATCGTCATCCTGACTTCCCTTAATCTCTACAACAACTCTGTGTGGAAGACACACTATAGTTTCTCCCACCCTGCTTATTTTACCTGTCTTAACACACAGCTCATCTGGACAGTCAGCCTCCGTCATACTAACCTTCCCGTCATTGATTACAACCTTATTCACTCCACCCTGATATCCATTGACCTCGATGGTTGTTTCCCCACTGTTAAGATCCAGTGTCTTAATCACGTTTCCATCAACCTTAATAACCGCATAACTGCCATCTTTTTTAACAGCAAAATTAATAATTAAAAATGCTGCCGCAGCTATAATAACCATCGACAGCACCAGAATAATATCTCTTTTTAATCTGACTTTATTATCCAATGCTTTACTCCTTTTATTTGTGACACTCACATTATATAATAGCATTTTATATTAAAGTCAGCAATAACTAACTTATTAAATCAGCATTAAATCAGTAATCTTATTTACTCATTATTTCTTGCCGTTTTAAACTCTTCTTTTATCTGCTTAAGCAGCTCTGGATTAACAAGCACATCACATATCGAATCTGCAATTATCCTTGCTGCATAGCCAATAGCGTCATGTGCCGCCTCACTCTTTCCTGCCTTTAAATAGCTTTCAGAATGTGGCTGTGCATCCACATCTGTGAATGCAATTCTTATACATGAACCTGGAACTTCATAAAGCACATTTCCAAAGTCTGTAGAACCTGTCTTCTTTCTTGGAGGTGCTATAGCAGGTGCATGCTCATACTCTGCATTTGCCATAAGAAGATCATTGACCTTATGACACACTATCTTACTCTTAAATGGAAGATCCCTTTGGATTTCGTATGTAGTATCTGTCATGAGTGCTGCACCCTTAAGTATATTATAAAATCTCTCAACAACCTCATTAAGATACTTCGTACTATATGAACGCAGTGTATATTCCGCAACTGTTATATCAGGCACAACATTAGGAGGTCCACCTGCATTACGGATTGTATAATGCATCCTTGTATCATCCTTGACATGTTCCCTTAACATCTCAATAGCATGGAATGAAAGCAATGCCGCATCAAGGGCACTTCTACCCTCTTCAGGACTTATAGCTGCATGGCTTTTAACACCATGAAATGTTACTACAAAATTCTCAAGTGCCATACATTTCTCATCAACAGAAGTACTAGGCGAACCATGTGACATAAATGCAAGATCAAGTTCTTTCATATATCCCTTATCAAGCATAACAATCTTACCACCAAGTGTTTCCTCTGCTGGCGTTCCATATACCACAAGCTCATACGGATAATCTTTAATACATTCTTTTACTGCAACAGCAGCTCCTATTCCTGTCGGTCCCTGAAGATGATGGCCACACGCATGTCCGATTTTTTCAAGAGCATCATACTCTACAAGTATTCCAAGAACAGGACCACCCTCACCATTCTTATAAGATGCCCTGAATGCTGTTTCAAGCCCGGTTCCACGTTCAACTGCAAAACCTTCTTTTTCAAGATACTTACATAACATTTCTGATGTCTTATATTCCTCACCACTTATCTCTGCAAGGTCAAATATCTTATCTGACATCTGGCAAAGCTCATACTTATGTGCATCTATCACTTCACCTAGCTTCTTTTTTATATTATCTGCCATATTTTATAATTACTCCTCTCACGCAATCCCGGATTAATAAAAAGTGCTATGTATAATGTACCTTTTAAAGGCATATCACAACATAACACTTCTTATAACACCTTAATTAATATCCAATCACCAACGCGCCTAACATAAATATACATCCAAGTGCTGTCCATATAAGGAACAGAGGCATCATAAACTTAAGCCACTTGCTATATGGGATCTTAGATACTGCAAGATATCCCATAAGTGATGATGACATAGGAAGTACTGAGTTAGAGAAACCATCACCTAACTGGAATGCAAGTACTGCTGTCTGTCTTGATATACCAACAAGATCTGATACAGGAACCATAAGTGGCATAGTAACTGCAGCCTGACCTGTTCCTGATACGATTACGCAGTTGATAAGTGACTGACAGATAAACATACCTACTGCCTTTATAGAACCTGGAAGGAAATTCACAAGGTTAACTATTCCATATACAATAGTATCAAGAATATGAGCATCACTTAATATAACCTCAACTGTACGTGCAATACCGATTATAAGACATCCTACTACAATACCCTTAGCACCCTCGCCAAATTCTTTAGCTATCTTACTTGGTCCATATCCGTTGATCAATCCACAGATTACACCCATGAATATGAAAAGTCCTGACATCTCTTCAAAATACCAGCCCTTCTTTGAAAGACCATATATAAGCAGTCCAAAACCAAGTGCCATAACAACAAGAACACCTATCTGTCTTCCTGTAAGATTATCTGTTACATTATCAAATGTATACTCTTCATCTTCTTTAATTCCATAGATTACGCTCTTTTCAGGATTAGCTGCCACCTTTCTTGCATAGCATATTATATATATACTTGTTGCAGCAATCAGCACTACAAGAACAACAATTCTGTATGCCATACCTGAGAATAATGGTAATTCCGCAATATCCTGTGCAACTCCGACATTGAATGGGTTAAGTATACCTGCTGTAAAACCTACTGCAGCGCCAAGTGCTATCATGGCAGTACCTGTCACCTTGTCAAGGCCAAGAAACAGTGCAAGTGTTATTCCAATAGGAACAAAAATCATAACCTCTGATGACATACCCATTGTAAATCCAAATATAGAGAATAAAGTTAAAAATACGGGTATAACTACATACTTATGCTTTGAAAACGTCTTAGAAAGCTTCTTGCAAAGTGCAGTAAGTGCACCTGTAGAAGTTATAACCTGAAAAGCTCCACCAATTATTAACATAAATGTAATAGTAGATGCTGATTTAACTATACCTGTATATATAGCTTCTGGAATCTTTAACAGATTAAGAGGACTTGATTCAATCCTGTGATAACTTCCTGCCTCAACTAAAGTTTTTCCTGTTGCTGCATCCTTGTATCTTGCAAACTCACCTGCTGGCACAATATAAGTTGCTGCAGCTGCGATAATAATAATCACTACAAGAATTACAAATGTATGCGGCGTTTTCCATTTTTTCTTTTCTTTTGCCTGTGTTTCCATGTGTGAATCCTTTCTTAAAAAAATACCATTACTCATTTTCATATGCATATATTACAATATCTGCTTTATATGATGTCGGGGTCAAAAGCCCCCGACTTTGATACCTACGAATTGTTCCGTGC
>OIZG01002041.1_pt1 | contig 10399 bp, 9 predicted proteins | sample 1588561 | NCBI WGS metagenome assembly OIZG01 (sample SAMN03283267) | human gut metagenome | biome: human-associated habitat; material: feces | host: Homo sapiens | place: USA | collected 2013 | reverse complement strand
GTGACCTTCGCTCACAAAAAACACCTCGCGGAATATTACCAGTGAACAGTAACCCCTGTTTTTCTATTTACATCCGGTGGCGGGAACGTTATAATCATAAAGCGAAAAGGATCAACAGAGAAATAATGAAAACTGCCGGGGAAAGAAATTATCCGACAGAAGTTAGGAGAATATAAAATTTGAAAATCTTACTTGCAGCATGCAATGCAAAATATATCCATTCCAATCTTGCGGTATATAACCTGAAATCCTGTTCCGGAGAATATAGCTCCAGGGTTGTGGTCAAAGAGTATACGATCAATCAGATCAGGGATGACATTTTAAAAGATATTTATCTGGAGCAGCCGGATGTGGTCTGCTTTTCCTGCTATATCTGGAATATTTCTTTTGTCAGGGAGCTGGTGCCGGATCTTAAGAAAATCCTTCCACAGGTGGAGTTTTGGGCAGGAGGCCCGGAGGTATCCTACGATGCGGTGGAATTTCTGAAAAAGAATCCTGCGTTTTTTGGAGTGATGGTGGGAGAAGGAGAGGAAACCTTCCATGAACTGGCAGGTTATTATATAGAAAGAAAACCGGAAACTTTGAGCGGGATCCGCGGAGTGGCTTTTCGTGATGAAAACAAAGGCAGGGATATTGTACACACGGGCTGGCGGGAATTGATGGATTTAAGTAAAGTTCCGTTTGCATACAGCAATCTTACAGAGTTTAAAAACCGCATTATTTATTATGAGAGCAGCAGGGGATGCCCCTTTTCCTGCAGTTACTGCCTTTCTTCCATAGATAAGAAGCTTCGGTTCCGTGATATTGAGCTTGTAAAAAAGGAATTGCAGTTTTTTATTGATAATAAAGTTCCTCAGGTCAAATTTGTGGATCGTACCTTCAACTGCAAGCATGACCATGCCATGGAGATCTGGAGGTATATTACGGAGAATGATAACGGGATCACCAATTTTCATTTTGAGATTTCAGCAGATCTTCTCCGTTCGGAGGAGCTGGCGCTGATGAAAACCATGCGTCCGGGCCTGATCCAGCTGGAGATTGGTGTACAGTCTACCAATCCTCAGACTATCAAAGCCATTCGGAGAACCATGGATTTTGAAAAGCTGAAAGGGATTGTAGAGCAGATCCACAGCTTTGGAAATATCCACCAGCATCTGGATCTGATCGCAGGACTTCCCTATGAGGGATATGACAGCTTCCATAAGTCCTTCTGTGATGTTTACGCACTGCGTCCGGAACAGTTTCAGCTTGGTTTCCTGAAGGTGCTGAAGGGTTCACACATGATGGAAATGACAGGGGAATATCAGATTCTTTACAAGGATCGGGAACCCTATGAGGTACTTTCCACAGCCTGGATGACCTACGGGGAGATTTTAAGGCTGAAAATGGTGGAAAGTATGGTGGAAGTGTATTATAATAGTGGGCAGTTCAAAAATACCCTTGTATTTCTGGAGAAGTATTTTGACGATCCTTTCCGGATGTATGAGGCACTTGGCAGATTTTATGAGAAAAAAGGATACTCGGAGATCTCTCATTCCAGGATGAGGCGCTATGAGATCCTTATGGAGTTTGCCGGAGAACAGAAAGAGATTCCGTCGGAAGCACTTTCCGATGTAATGCTCCTGGATCTTTATCTTCGAGAGAATTTAAAGAACAGGCCATCCTTTGCTTCAGACCAGAAGCCGTATGAGCGGCTGATCTGGGATTACCGGAAAGCGAAAAAAATCCCGAAGACCGCCCATATCGAGGTGTTCCGGGACGGAAAGAAGCTTCTTTTTGATTATACAGACAGGGATCCTTTGACCAACAATGCGCAATTAACGGATATTACAGATGAGGTGAATAATAATTATGGGAATGTTTGATCCGAAAAAAAGAAAAGTGATCACAGCGATCATCGCAGTTATTCTGGTACTGGCAATGGTAGTTCCGACTGTGCTTTCGCTTATCCTTTATTAAGGCGGCAGTTATGAAACTTGGAAAAAAAGCACTGGAGGCGCTTCAGGCAGAGATAGACGGACGGCTTATGCCGGGAGACGAGCTGATCGTGGCAGGCCCTGTGGCAGCAGAAGGAACTGCATGGATCACAAAGAATTATCATGACAGGCTGCGGGAGTTTTTTGCAGAACGGTTTCTCGAGGATGCTGTAAAGCTTCCTGAGGTTTACGGAACAGGAACAGAGAATGATAAAATTTGGAAAATGGCGGAAGAATCCGGAGCCAGTGCCCGATATCGGATGGGAGAAGGCGGCTTTCTTGCTGCCATCTGGAAAATGGCGGAGGCATCCGGAGTAGGTCTTAGTGCAGATCTTCGAAGTGTGCCCATCCGACAGGAAACCATAGAGATCTGTGAGATCCTTGATGTGAATCCGTACAAGCTGCTTTCCGGCGGAAGTATTCTTATGGGAATCCATGGCGGTGATGCGTTTGTGCAGCAGTTGCGACGAGAGGGGATCATGGCAGCAGTGATCGGGCAGACCGATTCCGGAAATAACAGGCTTCTTTACAGCGGCGGAAATGCCAGATATCTGGAACGCCCGGCAGAAGATGAGATCAAAAAGCTTGGCTTTTTGATCTCATGAGCAAGCAGCGAAGCGGATTGCGAATGCATATTTTGTATATTTAATGCTATGTAGAAAAGAGGAAAAAAATAAATGGGAGTTTTGAATATTGTGCTCCATGAGCCGGAAATTCCGGCAAATACAGGAAATATCGGAAGAACCTGTGTGGCAACAGGAACCAGGCTGCATCTGATCGAACCGCTTGGTTTTCGCCTGAATGAAAAGGCCATCAAGCGTGCAGGTATGGATTATTGGGAACATCTGGATGTGACCAGATATTTGGACTATGAGGATTTTCTCAAAAAGAATCCGGGAGCAAAGATTTATTACGCAACCACCAAGGCACCTCAGACTTATACAGATGTGCAGTATGAGGATGACTGTTTCATTATGTTTGGCAAGGAGAGTGCGGGAATCCCGGAGGATATCCTGGTAAACAATCAGGAAACCTGCGTGCGGATCCCGATGATCGGAGATATCCGTTCCCTGAATTTAAGCAATTCAGTTGCCATTGTGCTTTATGAGGCGCTGCGACAGCATAATTTTACGCATATGAATCTGGAAGGCCATCTGAGAAATTACGACTGGAAATAAGCCTGCAAAGAGTAAATAAAAACCTCTGATCTGGAAATACTGTAGGAGATATTGAGAGATATTTCTTTTACAGCCTTCCGGATCAGAGTTTTTTTGATGTTTTATTTTGCTTTTTCCAGTGTAAAGATAAATTCTGTTCCAACACCTACGGTGCTGATCACATTGATATTCTGCTTATGAGCGTTGATGATCTCTTTTACAATGGCAAGGCCAAGCCCGGTACCCTTGCGGTCTTTTCCACGGGAGACATCGATCTTATAGAAACGATCCCAGATCCTGGAAAGACTTTCCTTTGGAATTCCGCTTCCATGGTCTTTGACTGAGACAAAAACCTTTCCATGATTGACTGTGGTTTCCAGTGTGATAGAAGAATTGTCGCTGCTGAATTTTACTGCATTGTCCAATAAATTGTATAGTACCTGCTGGATCTGTTCCATATCTGCACGGACAAAAAGCTCTTTTCCCGCAAGGAGGAGCTCCAGACGGATGTTTCGTTCCGAACAGGTTCCCTCAAAGGTGGCGGCTGTGGTACGGATCGTTTCATTGATATCAAAACGCCGCATATGCATCATACGCTTTTTGACATCCAGTTCGTTTAAGGTAAGGAGACTTCGGGTAAGCTTCTCCAGACGGGTGGATTCAAAAGCAATGACTTTCAGATAACGTTCCTGCATTTCCGGTGGGATGGTACCGTCCAGCATGGCTTCCACATAGCCTTTGATGGAGGTCAGAGGCGAGCGGAAATCATGGGACACATTGGAAATGAATTGTCGTTGATACTCTCCGTTTTTGTTCAGCTTGTCTGCCATGTAATTCAGGGAGTGGGAAAGATATCCCATCTCATCTTCAGAATCTACGGGGATCGTGTAGGTAAGATTTCCGTTGGCAAATTCCAGGGCACCCTTTAAGATTTCTTTCAGAGGTTTGTGGACCCTGTAAAAATAGATCAGAAGAAAACTGAAAAACAGTGCATAGATCACAATAAAGATCAGGACCATAACCTCTACGATATTGCTGCGGCTTTCGTAGAGGTTTTTCATAGGGTAGTGGATCACCAGATAACCAGTCACCAGATCCGTATCTTTTATGGGAACGACTGTGCTTAGCTGTGTGGTTTTTAATGTCCCGTAAAACGTACCGGAGGAATAGCAGGTATCTTCGTAATCTTCCGGTCGGAAGTTCCTGACGGTGATATCACCGGAATCAGAGGACTGCTGGTTTGTGTTTATCAGAACGTTCCCATCTGTATCCATAACCCAGAAATCTGCATTTTGAAAGGCTGCTGCAGAGGAAAGAGCCAGGGTGAGGGATTTGTTTTTGGGGCTTTTTACAGCCTGACGAAGTTCATTTTTGGAAACCAGCTGGCTGGCAGTGCGGTAAAGGGACTCTCCGGTAGAGCGCTCCAGCCTTTTTTCTACCAGGTAGGAGCCACCGGAGGAAAGCAGCAGAAAGCAGATTCCGCCCAGCATAAAGTACAGGATCAGCAGTTTAGTATAAAGATGCTGTTTCATGAATCCTTTACCTCAAATTTGTAACCGATCCCCCAGACTGTGGAAAGAGCCCAGTTTGGGTTATCCTTGATCTTCTCACGTAGACGTTTGATGTGAACGTCTACGGTTCTGGTATCGCCAATGTATTCATAGCCCCAGATGTGATCCAGAAGCTGTTCTCTTGTGAAAACCTGATTGGGAGAAGCTGCCAGGAAATAGAGAAGCTCCAGCTCCTTTGGCGGCATATCGATCTGGTGTCCCATATAAGTTACAGAATAGTTGGTCAGGTTGATCACCAGATCCGGATAGGAAACACATTTTTCCTTTGGCGCGGTAGACGGAGATTTTACATGAAATCTGCGCAGTACCGCACGGACACGTGCCACCAGCTCTTTGGAGTCAAAAGGCTTGATGATGTAATCATCTGCTCCAAGTTCCAGTCCCAGGACTTTGTCAAAGGTTTCGCCCTTGGCGGAAAGCATAATGATCGGTACATCGGAGGTGTGACGGATCTCACGGCATACCTGGTATCCGTCAATGCCCGGAAGCATGAGATCCAGAAGGATCAGATCCGGGTGAAAAATATGGAACTGCTTCAGGGCTTCCTCGCCATCATTTACGATCTTAGTCTCAAAGCATTCTTTTGTGAGATAGAGAGCAACCAGCTCTGCAATGTTGTTGTCATCGTCAACAATGAGGATTTTCTGTTTTGTAGCCATGGCTTCAGCTCCTTTTTATTTCTTGAATTCTACAATGGTCACGCCGGCATCGCCTTCTCCGAATTCGCCGAGACGGAAGGAAGCTACGTGCTTTTGGCGCTTCAGGTAATTGTGGACACCTTTGCGGAGGGCACCGGTACCTTTTCCGTGAACGATACGGACGGATTTCATGTGTGCGATATAGGCGTCATCCAGATATTTATCCAGCTCTGCAACTGCCTCATCTACGGTTTTTCCGAGAAGGTTGATCTCTGTGGAAATGCTGGCTGCCTTGGACATACGGATCTTTCCGGCGCCGGTACGCTGCATGGACGGAGTGGTGATCACCGGTTCGTCCACAAGCTCCAGATCGGAGATATGAACCTTGGAACGTATGATACCCATCTGCACAAAGAGATATCCTTTGGAATCTGGATGACTGGAAACTGTTCCTTTCAGATTCAGGCTGAGCACCTTTACGGTATCGCCAAGAGAAAGATCGGATGGCTTCAGCTGTTTCTTTGGCTTTTGCTTCTGCTGTCTGGAAGACATTCCATTTTCGGCTTTTGACATACGTTTTTTCAGGTTCTGGCGCTCTTTTTCCACGGAAGCGGTATCTACGTGATCCTTCTGGAATTTATGGAAAAGCTTCATGGTCTGATCTGCGTATTCCTTGGTATCGCGGAGGATCGCATGTGCCTGTTCATTGGCTTCTCTGAGAATCCGCTCTTTACGTTCATCCAGCTTTTCTTCTTTTTCCTGAAGAGATTTTTTCAGCTCTTCTACCTGTTCTTTGTAACGGGCAATTTCAGCACGCTCGTTTTCGATGGTGACGCGGCTCTGCTCCAGGGATGTCAGAACATCTTCAAAAGATTCATCCTGCTCGCTGATCTGTTCCTTTGCTTTGTCGATGATGAAATCCGGAAGCCCCAGCTTGGAAGAAATGGCAAATGCGTTACTTTTTCCCGGAACACCGATCAGAAGGCGGTAGGTCGGACGTAAGGTTTCCACATCGAATTCACAGCAGGCATTTTCCACACCTGGAGTGGAGAGGGCATAGATCTTCAGTTCGCTGTAATGGGTGGTTGCCATGGTACGGATACCCTGCTCGTGAAGATGTGACAGGATCGCAATGGCAAGAGCGGCACCCTCTGTAGGGTCCGTACCTGCACCAAGCTCATCGAAGAGGACCAGGGAATCCTGATCTGCGGATTTCAGGAAGGAAACCACGTTTGTCATATGAGAGGAGAAGGTACTTAAGGACTGTTCAATGCTCTGCTCATCTCCGATATCAGCATAAACCTCGCGGAAAAGTGCAAGTTCGGAACGATCCAGCGCCGGGATATGGAGACCCGACTGTCCCATCATGGTAAGGAGACCTACGGTTTTCAGAGAAACAGTTTTACCACCGGTGTTTGGTCCGGTGACAACCAGGAGGTCAAAATCATCCCCGAGACGGATGTCAATAGGAACGGCTTTTTTCTTATCGATCAGTGGATGACGGGCCTGGCGAAGCCGGATCCGGCCTTCTGTGTTGAAAACAGGTTCACTGGCGTTCATGTCCATGGCAAGTGCGGCACGGGCAAAAATAAAGTCCAGCTGTACCATGATGGAAAGATCTGCGTGAATAGCCTCCAGCTCAGCAGCTACCTGCTGGCTTAAGGATGCAAGGATCACTTCGATCTCTTTCTGCTCTTTCAGCTCCAGCTCGCGGATGTCGTTGTTCAGCTTGACAACAGCCATGGGCTCAATGAAAAGAGTGGAACCTGTGGCGGACTGGTCGTGGATCATACCGGGAACCTGGCCTTTATATTCAGCTTTTACCGGGATACAGTAGCGACCGTCGCGCATGGTGATAACGGAATCCTGAAGATAATTCCTGGCACTTCCTGCAACCAGAGAAGAAAGCTGGGTGTGTATCCGGTCGTTGGTGGCTTTGATGCTGCGGCGGATCTGACGAAGTGTGCTGCTGGCATCGTCACTGATCTCATCCTCAGAAAGGATACAGCGGCGGATCTCTGTGCTGAGGGGTGTCAGAGGTTCCAGTGCCGCAAACATTCCGTCAAGGGAATCGGTCATTCCGTCATCACGGTCACTTCTGGAATAGGCCTTTACACGACCGGTATTCTCAAGAAGACTGCAGACAGAAAGCAGCTCCGGTGCATTCAGGGCGCTGCCAACAGTAAGACGTTTTAATGTGCCGCGGATGTCCTTGACGCTGCCGAAGGAAATGCCGCCTTTTTTGAACAGGCGTGCAAGGGCATCGTGTGTCTGCAGCTGCATGGACCGGATCTCCTCAATGTCTGTGGAAGGGGTAAGCTTTCGACAGAGATCTTTTCCCATGGGGGAGGATGCCTTGTCTGTGAGCAGATCTATGATTTTATAGTATTCAAGTGCTTTGTATGCTTTTTTGTTCATTGTTGCTATAGTTACTCCTTTTTGTTACTTCTGTTGATTCTGTGCTTTTCTGCGTAACACAGGATATGCAAAAAAACACTTCGTTTCCTATTTTACATGATTTCCATAGCAAAGGAAAGTAAAATGTGTTATGATACTGAATAAAGCCCGGAAGTAAGTGGAAACTGTGCAAAAATGCCAGAAAGCCCGGACCGGGATGCGGCCAAAGATCATAAAGAAAGTCTGGCTATGAATGCAAAGTGTGAAGCGGATGTGTTCGTGAGTATGTCTGCTTTGAAAGTAAAAAGAACAGAAAGGCAAGAATTTTATGCGTTTTTTAAATGAATTACATGAGGGAGACAGAGTAAACGGGATCTATCTCTGCAAACAGAAACAGGCAGCTACAACGAAGAATGGCAAGCCCTATGAGAATCTGATCCTTCAGGATAAAACAGGTGTGATCGATGGTAAGATCTGGGATCCCAATTCTCTGGGAATTGATGAGTTTGATGCGTTGGATTACATTGAGATCATGGGAGATGTGACAAGCTTTGCAGGCGCCATGCAGCTGAATATCAAGAGAGCACGCAAGGCAGGAGAAGGGGAGTATGATCCGGCAGATTATCTTCCTACCAGTGAGAACAGTGTGGATGATATGCAGAGCCAGCTACGAGAGCTTATCAACAGTGTGAAGAATCCCTATCTTTTCCAGCTTCTGAAGAAGCTCTTTGTGGAAGATCAGGAATTTATGAAGATATTTGAGGGACATTCTGCAGCGAAGACCGTACATCACGGCTTTATCGGCGGACTGATGGAGCACACTCTTGGAGTGACACGTCTCTGTGATTACATGGCAAATGCATATCCGGTTTTAAACCGTGATCTTCTGATCACAACCGCACTTCTTCATGATGTGGGCAAAACGAAGGAGCTTTCTGCTTTTCCGATGAATGATTATACAGATGAGGGACAGCTTCTGGGACATATTGTGATCGGGGCACAGATGGTACATGATCTTGCAAAAGAGATCCCGGATTTTCCGGAGAAGCTTGAGAATCAGGTGATCCATTGTATTCTTGCACATCATGGTGAGCTGGAGTACGGTTCTCCCAAGAAGCCGGCACTTGCAGAGGCAGTTGCCCTGAATCTGGCAGACAATACAGATGCAAGGATGGAGACACTGACAGAAATTTTCCACGCAGACAAAGGCAAAAAAGAATGGCTTGGTTTCAACCGGCTTTTTGAGTCCAATTTAAGAAGAACAGGAGATATTTAATACATGGAATTCCGTAAAAACGATATACTCACTTTAGATATAGAGGATTGCGGAGTTGACGGTGAAGGTATCGGGAAAGCCGATGGCTTCACCGTTTTTGTGAAAGACGCCGTGATCGGAGACCGGATCAAAGCCAAGATCATCAAGGCAAAAAAGAACTATGGCTATGGCCGTCTGATGGAGGTGATCACACCGTCTCCATACCGTGTGAAATCTGCCTGCTCCATTGCCCGCCAGTGCGGAGGATGCCAGCTTCAGGCATTATCCTACGAGCAGCAGCTGAAATTTAAAGAGAAAAAGGTTCGTGGACATCTGGAAAGAATCGGAGGTTTTCAGAATCTTGATATGGAACCGATCATGGGGATGGAAGACCCCTATCATTATCGAAACAAGGCACAGTTTCCGGTAGGAAAAAATAAAGACGGAAAGATCATCACAGGCTTTTATGCAGGAAGAACCCACTCCATCATTGATAACCGAGAATGTATTCTGGGAGTGAAACAGAATAAAGAGGTTTTGGACCGTGTGATCGGACACATGGAAAAATATCATGTACAGCCCTACGATGAGGCCACGGGAAAAGGTCTTGTACGTCATATTATGATTCGTTACGGCTTCCATACAGATGAGATGATGGTCTGTCTGATCTTAAACGGAGATAAGATCCCTGCAGAAAAGGCTCTTGTGGAATCACTCTGTGAAATTCCGGAAATGACCAGCATTACCATCAATGTTAATAAAAAACGGAACAACGTGATCCTGGGTGATCAGCTTCGCCTCCTTTGGGGACAGTCCTATATAACGGACAGCATCGGAGATATTTCCTATCAGATCTCTCCCCTGTCCTTTTTCCAGGTCAATCCCATCCAGACTGAAAAACTGTATGGAAAGGCTCTGGAGTACGCCGGCCTTACGGGAAATGAAACTGTCTGGGATCTGTACTGCGGAATCGGAACTATCTCCCTGTTCCTGGCCCAGAAAGCAAAATTCGTCCGCGGCGTGGAGATCGTACCACAGGCCATTGACAATGCAAGAGAGAATGCGAAGCTCAATGGCATTGAGAACGTAGAGTTTTTTGTCGGAAAAGCAGAGGAAGTGCTGCCGAGAGAGTATGAGAAGAATGGCGTTTATGCAGACGTTATCGTGGTAGACCCGCCACGGAAGGGCTGTGATGAGGTACTTCTGAATACGATCCTTAAAATGAAGCCGGAGAGGGTTGTGTATGTGAGCTGTGACAGTGCGACACTGGCGAGGGATCTGAAGGTGCTGTGTGCGGAGGATTATGAACTGGTGCGGGTTTCTACTACTGATATGTTTCCGCAGGGAGTCCATGTGGAGACTTGTGTGTTGCTACAAAGACGAACTATGTAGAAATCCTTAATTT
>OIZG01002034.1_pt1 | contig 10437 bp, 13 predicted proteins | sample 1588561 | NCBI WGS metagenome assembly OIZG01 (sample SAMN03283267) | human gut metagenome | biome: human-associated habitat; material: feces | host: Homo sapiens | place: USA | collected 2013 | reverse complement strand
ATGATACCGCTGATAAATACATTGCATATTAAAAAGCGTATCATAAAATCAGCCACGTTAATTGCCTCCTTTTTTTGACCCCTTGGAAAGAAGGGAGCGGAGAGTGTCTATTTCTGTTTCAGATAGTCTGTCATTTTCTATATATGCAGACAGCATGGCAGTGATATCCCCGTCATAGTATCGTTCCAGAAAAGAGTTGCTTTCCTGGCCGATGTATTCGCTTTCTTTCACGACTGGGGTATAAACAAACACTCGGCTCGGTTTTTCATAAGTCAGAACGCCTTTTGTTACGAGACGTTTGATTAAAGTTTGTATCGTTTTCGGACTCCAGCTTGTGGTCTGTAATAATTTATCTGTTATTTCATTTGTACTGATCGGCGCATGTTTCCATACGATTTTCATAACTTCAAATTCAGCTTCAGAAATCTGTGGTAAATCACTCATTTCAAATCCCTCCTTAAATCTTACGAATGTAATAAATATATTATAGACGTTATTTATGTGGTTGTCAATTTCAGAAAGAAGATATTGACTTGAACTCTTATCTGTGTAATGGTTGAAATATTACAAGAGTAAGATTTTAAAAAGGCAACAAAAAGAAAAGAACCAGAATCACAACGGATTAGCTGGTTCCTTTACTCGTTTGAATTACCTCTTTTATGCATGAGTGCTGTCTGACGTTGGAGATATTTCGTATTTGATGAATCCGGTAAAGTGATTTATTCCAATGCTACATTCACACCGTATCTTGTGAGAGTATCCATCGAAGATTTGAACATCCGCAAGGGTCTGGGAACAGACTACGATAAACTGGTAAGTACACCGGAAAAAGGTGCTTTCACTATTGTGGAAGAAGCAGAAGGCAAGGGTGCGAGCCTTTGGGGGCTTCTGAAATCTTATCAGAAAAATCGTAATGGATGGATTTCACTGGATTATGCCGAGAGGGTTTAGAAGCAAGCTGGACAGAGACAATAGGTTTCTGTCTGTCTGCTTTTTTCGGTTCCTGACAAGTTTGGACAGAGTGGAAAAAGAGTGGGTGGAAACCATAGAATTGCTTGACTTTACAGGGGTTTAGAGTGATTTATATACTACCAAAAACGAAAGGAGTACGTATTTATATGGTGATTGCAGGAACGATAAATAGAGTAGCTTTTTACTGCAGAGTCAACCATCGTGACAGAGACTATGAAAAATATCTGGACGATGTGATGAGGTGTTTGGAAGAAGAATATGGAAAACAGAAATGGGATTTACAGATATTCTTTGAGGAAGCTTCAGGAGCCGACCCGAACAGAAAAGAATTTAATCGTCTGAAAGCAGAAATAGCAGCATAGAAGATAGATGTTGTGGTTACCATGAGGGCTGCTACGATTGCCCGTAACTGGGGACAGTTTATGGAGTTCATGCTGATTTGCAGTAAGAAAAATTTGGATGTGGTGTGCATTGACAAGGTAGAGGATGCACAGACCATTTTCCGAAGGATTCAGGAGTTTAAGAAAAGGTTTTTTGAAGGAAGTGATGTAACGTGCGTGTAAAAGTGATTAACAAACGACCAGCTTCGGTCTTACAAAAGAAAAGGGTTTGTGCTTATGCCAGAGTATCTACAGACAGCAGAAGACAGGAAGACTCTCTTGAAAACCAGATGGAAACCTATGAGAGACTGATTACCGGAAATCCGGAATATGAATTTATCGGAGTATTTGCTGATCAGGGCATATCCGGCTATTGTGAGAACCGCCTGCAGTTCCAGAGAATGATGGAGAAGGCAAGGGCAGGAGAGATTGATTTAATTATTACAAAATCCATATCGAGGTTTGCTAGAAATACCGTCACCGTTCTAAAGTTCGCAAGGGAATTGAAGGAACAGGGTGTCGGTATTTTTTTGAAGAACAGAATATTAACACTCTATCAGGGGACGGTGAGATGATGATTGCCGTCCTCGCTTCTTTTGCACAGGAAGAAAGCAGAAGCATGAGTGAAAACAATAAATGATCCATTCGGAAGAAGTTTGAGAGAGGGGAAGTGATGATTACCACCTCCCGCTTCCTTGGTTATGACAAAAACGAATATGGAGATTTGATTGTGAACAGAAAGGAAGCGGAAATTGTCAGTCTGACTTTTGATCTTTATCTACTGAATGTCGGCTCGTCAAGGATTGGGGAGCTGCTTGATTACATGGGCGTGAAAACAGTGACGGGAACAACATGGGAGAGCGGGACCATCAATGGGATGCTTTGCAATGAAAAGTACAAAGGGGATTTTCATCTGCAGAAGTAGTACACCCCTGAAAACAAAAGAAACCATACAAGGAAAAACAACGGGGAAGTGCAGAGTTATTACATTTCGGAAAATCACGAACCAATTGTATCGCCGGAGGTATGGGAAAAGGTGCAGGAAGTCAGGAAACAGAGAAAGCGTGACAGGAATATCGGGCAGGACAGCACAATGAAGTTCCAAAACCGCTATCCCTTAAGCGGAATGCTGATTTGCCCTTACTGCGGAAAAACACTCCGGCGCAGACGGGTTTACAAGAAGAAAATCCAATGGCTTTGCAGCACCTACATTGAAAAGGGAGTCAAGACATGTAAAGGGATAAGGATTGATGATGCCGAATTGCAAGGCTTGAACATTACGGAACAGACAGTGATTGAGGAGGTGGTTAAAAATGGCAAGAAGCATTACTGTTATACCAGCAAAGCAGATTTCGATTGCGGAATCAGGAACAGCACAGTCAGTGCAGAAATTGAAGATGGCAGCGTACTGTCGAGTGTCAACCGACCAAGAAGAACAGTTATTAAGCTATGAGAATCAGGTCAATTATTACACAAATTATATCAGTGAAAATCCTCTCTATGAATATGCAGGGACTTATGCGGACGAAGGTATTTCGGGAACCAATACCAAAAAGAGGGACGAGTTCAACCGCATGATTGCGGATTGCAGGGCGGGAAAAATAGACATGATCATTACAAAGTCCATTTCCCGATTTGCAAGAAATACGTTGGACTGCCTGAACTATGTGCGAGAGTTGAAGGACTTGGGGATAGGGATTATTTTTGAAAAGGAAAATATCAATACCCTCGATGCAAAGGGAGAAGTGCTGCTTACCATTCTTTCCTCACTGGCACAGGATGAGAGCCGGTCTATTTCAGAGAACTGCACATGGGGAATCCGCAGAAGATTTGAAACAGGAAAACACAAAATGAGTACAAAGCGTTTTCTTGGCTACGATACGGATGAAACGGGGAAGCTGGTAATCAACAGGACACAGGAGCCGATTGTAATTCGGTTGTATCAGGAATTCCTGGACGGAAAAACAACCGATTACATCAAGAGGATTTTTGAACGGGAGGGTGTGAAAAACTGGGATGGCGGTACGAAGTGGCAGTCCACAACCTTAATGAGTATGTTGGAAAATGAAAAATACAAGGGTGATGCCTTGCTGCAGAAAAGTTATACGGTGGATTTCCTCACCAAGAAACGGACACAGAACAAAGGGGAAATTCAGATGTTTTATGTGGAGGATGACCATGATGCCATCATTTCAAAGCGGATATGGGAATGTGTACAGCTTGAAATAAAACGCAGGAAAAAGTATCTGGAGGAGCATGGGACAAACTCCTATTCCCATCGGCCAGAAAGCAATCCATTTGCATCAAAGATAATTTGCGGAGAATGTAATAAGGTGTTTGCACGGAAAGGCTGGCAGAGCAGCACGGGCGTTGACCGTAAGGTATGGCAGTGCAGTGAACGCTACAAGGTCAAAGGAGTCATGGGATGCACCAACCGTCACGTAGAGGAAGAAACACTGATAAAGGCTTATCTGATGGCTTGGAACGCACTGGTGGAGAATAGAGAGGATTTCATGGAGCAGTGGACGGAGCAGCTTCAGAGCGAGAACCTATTGGAAGGTTATCGAGCAGAGAAGTTCATAGAATACACCGATGGGGCAGAACCTTTGACGAAGATGGATACGGACTTCATGCTGAAAACGCTGGACCACATCAAGGTTTTTGAAGATGGAACATTGCTAGCGGTATTCCTGGACGGAACGGAGATAGAATGTAAAAATGAAGAGGAGTAAGAAAAGATGCCGATTGGGAGTTTGTTACTGATTGCTAGTAACGAGAATATTTACAAAGGAGACCAAGATATATAATGACCAAACGAAGATTAAGGTGTATAATAAATAAACAAAAGACTTTAACTGAAGGGGACGATGGTATGGCATCGAGTAGTATACTGCTATATAAAATTAAATTTGAACAGGAATATCATATAGATGAAATAATAAACAGAATTGAAAATGATATTTTGGATGAGACAAGAATTGTGGTAAAAGATTACACAGAAACATCTCTGTCTGGTATTTATATATATGCAGAAATATATAAATCACAAGAATATAATTTTCAGATAAATAATTTTGAGGTTATTACAAGAAAGAAATATGTAGTTACAGAATTCCATATTGATATGAAAAATAACTATATGGACATTTGGGGAACAGCCAAAAATGCACAAAAAATTATTACATCCATATCATTAGCTTTTGACAATCATATTGTAATAGAAGCACTTGAAATGAAATTTACGCGGATGATTGAGTACCTTAGCAAAGAGGAAGGTATATATGTTGGAAAAGTTACAGCACGGCAAGTTGTTTTAAATGATGGATTATTAGCGGACTGTACTTTGGATTTGTCCCGTGAGGAAATGCCGTTTGAAACGATTGACAAATACAAAAAGAATATTCAAAAAATATCCTTCAGGTGGAAACGCACAGAGTCAATTATCAGAATGGTTATTCATATGTCAGGAACTGTTACTATTTATAAAGCGCGCAGAATGATAAAAGATAATGAACTGGAATGTATATATAAAATGCTGTTGTATGCGGGAGGTAATTGATGTGGGAGAAAATGCACAGAAGATAGGGAAAAAATTAGAGCAACTGGGTGTTGATTTATTAGGTATGTTTAAATGGAATAAGAAAATGAGTGATAAAGAAATAAAATGCACTCGGAGTACACACAAAAATGCTGAGGGAAAACCTAAGCAGACACATGGGATTGATTTATACATGGAGTATAAAGATCCATACATAGGCTCTGTGCAAGGCGTTTTTATTGAATGTAAAAACAGAGTTTGGAGTAAAATTAATCAAAAGGAAATTGAAAGATGGGTTAATGAAGAGCTTAACCTGATTGATTGTGCTAGAAATAATAGCGAATTACAAGAATTTTATGCGGAAGGAGCCGATAAAAATTGTGCATTACTTTTGGTTAATTGTAATGATGGGAAATTTAATCAAACCAAATTTGATGAGTATTTATCGGGTATTCAAATTCCTAATAAAAGAAATCCATATAAGATTTTTATTGCTGGGAATAATATGATTGAAAGATGGGATGCAATCAGCCGGATGATTAAAGAATCTTATCATGATGGGTTGAATGTTTTATATCCGAGCATTAATAATTCTCAACCGATTTCTGAAAAGTATTGGAGTATAAATCATCTGTTTTCAAAGTATGTTTTTTGTGAAGCAAGAGAACAAGTGCCAATTGGTCGCAATGGAGATATACGTGTGAATAGAATTTTAGTCATCTTCTTTTTTGATAAAATTAGTGCTGATAGTTTTCAATATATGTGGAGTATGTGTAGAACTTTTCAATATGAAAATCAATATGACGGATTTGATATATGCTTTTGGACAGAAACAAAAGAGGAGAATGATTATATCAATGAAAACTTCTTGTCTATCCTAAGTAATTATGATGATGGAAAGATATCTCAAGATATAACAAAATCCATTAGGATTAAGTTTTTATTGAACCGAAAATTAAATGTGGTAGATAATCATTAATTGCGGGGTGGAGAAGATGATATCAAAATATATTGACAACAAAGAGCTTAAAAGGGCGATTGAGGATGGAAAACTGAAACCGTTTCGTATAAGAAAAATACTTAAAGATCAAGGCATTATACTTGCATCTACTAATTCAGAACAAATTGCAGAGCAAGTATATCCTATATTGTGGGGGAACTGTGATATAGAAAAATTGAGTCAATCTTTAGATGATGGTGCAAATTATATAAAATCTTCAGTGATGGAAATGGAAATCAAGGATTCTGATAATATTATGGATGACTTGGAAGACTTTTTTGGGAATGCCTCTTTTGGAATGACACGCTACGGACTTTCTGCTGTAAGTCGGGTAAATGATGATAAATTGATAGTAAAATTGAGATATTCAATAATTCGTCCAGGAAGAAATGAGTTTATATCCACTCAATATAAAAATACTGATATTATTGTTACAAAAGTTTCAAAAGAAAAGGCTATAATTGATGTTCGACAAGCATCTACATCAGAAATGAAAGAAATTAACAAATTTTTAGAGGAAGCAACAAGAAAGGATGCGGCAGTACATACCAGACATATATCTTTGCAGGTTTTGACAAATGAGAATCGAGTTGCATTTTTTGATGAATTTATAAAAAGAAATTTTTTAGATTGGAGATTTGAAACAGTAACAAAGGTGGAATTAAAGAGGTATGAAGGATCCGAGGACGATGAGACTAAGGAATTAGATGAAGAGGAAGATTCTGCATTATCAAATCTACAGGGAATTACAAGTGCTATCTTGAGTGGAACTAGTATTCGGAATAATTCATTTGTGCAAGAGTGTTTGCAAAATGATTTTTATATTACAACTATGGGATATAAATTTGAGAGTCTAGCTGATTTGCGTGAGGTGGTTGTAGAAATTAATTTTAAATATGATGATTTAAAAATAGATATATGTAAAACGTATGAATATGATTCAGATGCTGATGGACTTCGTCTTCATCCGGCAATGTTAGATGTGCAGGAGGAAATACTTAAAATGTTCCAAACAGCTGCGTATGAACAATATACAGAAATTTTAGAAAGGCAGAGACAGGAAGCCTTGTAGCAGGGGTAAAATCTTTTGGAAAATCCCATTATAAACAAAAGTGATGATAAATATATTGATACTGTGATACACATATTTTCTTTTCAATAGAGATGGTGGTTATATGTTAGAGAAGGAAAAACTAGACGGTTATTTTATAGCTGTAGATGGCCCTAATGGTGTTGGAAAGTCAACACTAATAGAGGCTATAAAAAATAAATTGGAAGTATTGGGATATGCTGTATATATAACAAGGGAGCCCACGGATACTAAACTGGGAAATTACTTAAGAGAGTTTGCAGAAAAACATTCAGGGATAAGTTTGGCGTGTTTGGTTGCGGCAGATAGATATGAGCATATGACCAATGAAATTATACCTGCATTAGAAGAGGGACAACTGGTTATTTCTGATAGGTATATACTTTCATCACTAATATTGCAAGAAATGGATGGTGTTAGTGCTACTTTTGTGTTGACTGCAAATTCCGAAATAATAAAGCCGGATTTGCAATTGGCAGTGTTTGCAGATGAAAGGGTTTTGCAAAAAAGATTATCAGAACGAGATACATTGACTAGATTTGAAAAAGGAAATCAGTCAAAAAGTGAACTTGATTTTATGGAGAGAGGGATTATAGAATTAAGGAAATATAATATCGATGTTATGAATATTTATAACAATGACAATTTGGAAGAAAATGTAGAAAAAGTGGTTTCTTATGTAGTTAATAACTGGAGGAAGGTATGAAAAAATTTATTCTATTTAACTCTCCTATATTTTGGGATACCACAAAAGAGAAAGAACAGTATTTATCACCACTGGGATTAGGATATATAGCAACATATTTGGAAAAAGCGGGAATAGATGTTACTATTGTAGATTGCGTAAAAGAAAGAAAATCTGTAACAGATATAGCGAATTTTATTAATAAAATGCATCCAGATTATATTGGAATAAACATTTTTACGCAAAATTATGAAATGGTGAAGTTTATTATTGAAAGTATTGAGATCGCATGTGATTGTTTTATCGGAGGACAAGCCGTTAAGAGTATTTATTTTGATATACTTCAATGGGATACCCAAAATAGATTGAACATAATTATTGGTGAGGGAGAATTTATAATACCTGCCCTTGTTTTAGGATTATGCAATCAGATTCCAGAGGAACAAAAGAATCAAAAATTTGTATATAGAGTTAATAAAGATTCGGAATATTTTCCAGAGGACATTTCAAATGTCTTTTTGGATAGGAGGTATTTGGGAAACGAGATAGTAGACAATCATTATGGTGAGAAAGAAATAGCAATCATTACATCGAGAGGATGTGCGTTTGATTGCGCGTTTTGCGGAGGGGCCAGAAGCTTAAATAAAGATGTTACAACCAGAATTCGCACAGAAGAAAGTGTTATAATGGAAATCAAAGAAATACTATCTACATATCCAGATATACAAAGCATTCGAATTTTAGATGACTTGTTTTTAAGAAATGGTAAAAGTATAGATATGGCAAATAATATTTTTTCAAAATTTCCACAGTTGAGTTGGCGAGGAATGGTTCATGTGTTGTCTCTAATTGGAAATATTGAAAAAGTGAAGGATCTCCACAATGGAAGGTGTAGGGAATTGTTTATTGGAATCGAATCTGGTTCAGAAAGAATGAGAAAGAAAATAAATAAGCTTGGTAGTTCAGATGATGTTATAACTGTCTCAAAAGAAATTCTGGAGAATGGAATTGACTTGAAGGGGTATTTTATTTATGGTTTTCCAGAAGAAACAAAAGAAGATTTTCAAAAAACATATGAATTGGCTTCTAAAATAAAAGAAATATCGCTTAAGACTCCTGGAACATTTAGAACCAGTGTGTTCCAATTTAGACCATATCATGGAACACAGTTATATAATGAAATAGTAAAAAGCACTGGAATTATTCATGGGTGTGAATTTAATAAATCAATAAGTCAATTTGAGGGAAGATCACAGTTCAATTTTGAATTTGGGAATTATAGTGCGGAGATAGATGAAATGTTAAATGAATATATTATAAAAACACAGAAACTTACAGAGGAAGAACAATGATTGAGCAAATACGTAGATGTCAAAAGTGCGGTTTGTGTTTTAACCAAAAACCGCTATTAGATACAGAAAAAGAATGTCATGTTTTTTGGGTAGGTCTTTCGGCAAAAAAAATGGAATCTGATGAAGAAGTCCCGTTGTCCCCGGAAACCAATACAGGAATGTTGATTCAAAAGATAGAGGAATTGTGTGGAGAGGTAATCACATATAAAACAAATTTAGTAAAATGCCTTCCTTTAACAGAGGAACAAAAATTGCGTTATCCTAATAGAAAAGAAATCGATAGTTGTTTTGAACATTTGGTTGGTGAAATTCAGGTAATGTCTCCGAAAATAGTTTTTTTGTTGGGAGAAAAAGTTTATTCATCTGTTGGAAAACATTTAAAAATCAATTTTGAAAAATGGGATGAATTTGAATATCATTATAAAAAATATGAAGGGACTTATTATGTACCAATTCATCATCCATCTTATATTTACGTTTATAAAAGAAAACGAATGGATGAATATATTGAGGGGGTTGAAAGGATAATAAATCAATTATTATAGTTGTGATGGATATAAAGCGTGATATGTTCCTGCTACAATCGCAGGTATAAAAATGACGGAGAACTAAGTCGGTTGGAGTCTGGGACATATGGCACACTTTTTGCCTCGCGTTTAAAATCTGAATGATTCGGACTAAAACTTGTAGTGTAGGAAAATGGAGAAGCATTTATTAAGCGAAACGCTAAAAAGATGTGGAAAAAGACACCAAATTCCAGAATAGAGATGCCAGAATATGTTGAGCGAAGCTATCATGAGGCATTGGTAAATGCACTGGCACATAGAGATTATCTGGTAAATGGTAGTGAAGTTCATATAGATATCTACGATGATCGAATGGAGATTTATTCGCCGGGAGGAATGCCGGATGGTTCTTTAATTCAGGAAAGAGATCCGTTATCTGTTCCATCAACAAGAAGAAATCCTGTCTTAGCTGATGTATTTAATCGCTTGGGATACATGGAGAGAAAAGGTAGTGGATTTGAAAAGATAATATCCGGATATGAATTTCAGGTTAATTATAGTGAAGAAAAGAAACCTTCTTTTCGCTCTGACAGGTATCAGTTTACGGTTATAATGCCTAATTTGAATTATGGTGTAGAAAATATTGACATCAGTGATGTCAATAGTGATGTCAATCTTTGGAGTCAAATCAAAGAAGCAATTAATGAAAATCCCAAAGTAACACAAAGGGAGTTAGTGGGTAAATTGGGAGTATCATTTAGACAAATTCAGCAGAACATGGCAGAAATGGTTAGTACCGGTGAAATTTTAAGGATTGGCTCGAAGCGAAGTGGTCATTGGGAAGTGCTTAAGTAATCTGGAATGAAAATTTGAATAGAAGGGGATGTTGTAAGTGTATGATGGAGATTATATAG
>OIZG01002032.1_pt1 | contig 10444 bp, 6 predicted proteins | sample 1588561 | NCBI WGS metagenome assembly OIZG01 (sample SAMN03283267) | human gut metagenome | biome: human-associated habitat; material: feces | host: Homo sapiens | place: USA | collected 2013 | reverse complement strand
CCTGTGTCACAATAATCTGCGCTGGAAACGGTAAATGTTCTGTCACATAATAAATTCCCGGATATTTTTCTTCTATTTTATGTCCATACTTCTGTAACAATGTCGCTTAGTTAAGCTTATTGGTTCACTATGAGGCAAACCTCTAACAAAAATTTATAAATTATAGTTGACACATCAATCAAAATGTGCGGCCGCTCTCGTTGCTGATATATTTTTAAGGTAACGAGAGCGGCCCTTGAATTAGAACTATATTTCATTCTGATTCAAGGAGGTTTACCTATGACATTTCCTAAAATTGTCAAAACTACGCTTTGGGACATTATTGATGAGATGTCCCGCTCACTTTCTTCTTTTGTAAAAAATCCAGATAAGGATTTTATCCGCAAACGCAAACTTGATTTTAAGAAAATGATGCATCTGATCATTTCTATGGAAAGCGGAAGCCTAAATCATGAACTTCTCAAATTTTTTGAGTATGATTCCTCAGTTCCTACTGGCTCTGCTTTTTATCAACAACGTTCCAAACTTTCCGTTTCTGCATTCCATCACCTTCTCAAGGAATTTAACCTTAAATTCCCCTTAGAAAAATTTCGCGGAAAATACTATCTTATTGCGTGTGATGGTTCTGAATTTAACATTGCCAGAAATCTTAAAGATGCAGATACTTTCCACGAACCAAATGGTAAATCGGTATCCGGTTTTAATATGGTTCATACCATCTCTTTATATGAGGTATGTTCTAAGCGGTACCTTGATTTAGAAGTCCAGCCTGGGCGTCTTAAAAATGAGTTTCAAGCTATCTGCAATCTTATGGATCGGTATGCCTATGGGGGTCCCCCATTTTCATTGCTGACAGGGGATTTTCCAGTTACAACGTTTTTGCCCATGCAATCGAAAATAATGTTGATTTTTTAATTCGTGCTAAGGATTTGAATGTACAGCGTTTTCTTGGCGTCGGGACTCTTCCTGATAAACTGGATACAACCATAGAGCTGATTCTGACCAGAACACAATCTAAAAAGAAACATAAACATCCCGAAAAAGAATCACAATACCGCTATATTTGTAAAAACATAGCTTTCGACTATCTTAATCCAGCTGATATTTCCGATGAATATCTGCTGAAACTAAGAATCGTCCGCGTTGAAGTATCCGATGGTGTTTTTGAAAATATTATCACTACACTTTCCGAAGAAGACTTTACACCGGACGATATAAAATACTGTTACAATCTCCGCTAGGGCATCGAAACTTCTTTTCGCGACCTAAAGCATACCATTGGAGCTACTAATTTACACTCTAAAAAAACAGAGTATGTTGCATTTGAACTGTGGAGCAAGCTCATTTTGTACAATTTCTGTTCCATAATTATTTTACATGTACCAGTAAAAAGCAGGAATCGCAAATATGAGTACCAAGTCAACTTTTCTCTCGCAATGAAAATCTGTTTTTATTTTCTAAGAGGAGTCGCACCACCAAATGTAGAAAGCCTGATAAGTAAGTATATCCTACCTATCAGGCCCGATAGGAACTATGCCCGACAGCATAGAGTCCAAAAACCAATCAGCTTCTCTTACCGATTTGTATAACATAGAGTAACTGACAATTCTAGTATACACTAATTTTAAGGCAGACGAAAGTCTGTCTTAAAGTCGTGCCTGATATTTATATGATCTTTTTTGAATGAAGATTGTTTTAATCTTTTTTTGTTTACCACATCCTTTTCACGCTAGATGCACACAAATCCATTAATTTGTAAAAAGCTTAACTAAGTGACATTGGGTCTGAACAGTAACACGTTTCCGTGGTTGTGTAACACTGTTGTTAAGAAACGAGAGTTAATTTTTCAGGAAGTTCACATTTATTTCTCTATTTCCTCAAAACTCTGTGCCAGCCCCATCTTTCTAATATTATCAAGCCAGTCATAAATCAAAGTCCTGCTATATCTTGGATTTCCATTTTCATCCTTGAGTTTTTCTAGTGCCAACGCTAAATATGCGTACTCATTCTCTATATAGGTCGCAAATACCCCTTGATCATCTGTGTTAATGGATACTTGTATCTGTGGTGCCCCAAAAACTTCTTGTGGTTTTGGTGTCAATCCATTATTATACCAATTAAGAATCGGATGTTTATCATATCTTTTAAATGTTCCGATCAAAGCATTTGAAGAAGGGTTTGTTTCGATACCAATTCCTTTTTGTGCTACAACCCATTGCATTTTCTTTTGAACCGCATATACCGCCTTTATAATACAAGGATTGACTTTAATTTCTTTTCGCTTATTTCCCTCCTTTTTAATTTCTATATTATAATGATAACAATAATACAAATACGCTGCTTCTGGATTATAGCGTATACGATAATTTTCTGGAAACACTTTGTTAATATCATACCGTTCCCATTTTGAACGTAATACATTTTTCACTTTAAAAAATCCTTCTCTAAAGTTTTCTGGATTATCACCTCGCAGCTTCCATGAATCATAATAGGTATTAATAGAAAAGTAGCATTTATTCGTTCCATACGCGTGTAAAATCTGCTTTTGTGAATATTCTTGCTTTGCAGTTTCTATTACTTCTTCCAAGTCAGAATCTTTCATGTGATTTAAATAAATGATACGAAAGTATTCATCATATCTTTTTTCAATATAGCGAATAGTATCTTCTAAACCTTCTATACGATATTTCCTTATCTTTGCGTACAGCCAAACCAGGTTATCCAAATAATCCATTTGCGGAATCAAGATATAGCCCGACTTTGAATCATACCATTCCTGAGGATCTACACCAAGTGCCAATGCATGTCCAAGCCGATCTCCGCATCTCATATTCAGAAAACACATAGCCTCATCAATTGCACGCAATCCATCTATAATATCCAGGAAATCTTCTCCAACATGATATGTAATGCAAATATCCGGCAACTGTTTCATCTGGCCTGTTTCATAATCCATCTGCTGAACAGATTCATTTTTCAAGAAACGAAATGCCTGTGCAAACACTTCCGGTCTGCATACAATCTCTTCTGAACTTGCATCAATTCCGCGAATTCGTTCGCCAACTTTTCCTGCTTTCTGGCGAAAAGCTAATAATGCCTTTGCCTGTTTCTCAACTTCTTTCCTTTTTTCATAATGTCGATATTCGTCTAAAAGATATTTCTGCGCCTGTCCTTCTGTTTCCAGCAAAGCTTTATCCATTTGCTTTATAAAATGGCAAACATAAAAATATTTTTTCTGCAATTGTTTTTTATCTTTTTCTTTCTTTTCTTTTTGCAAAATACACTTATCATTTTTTTCAATTGCTTTTTTCAATGCATTTGCTGTCTTCTTAGGTGTAATACGGGCTTCCAGTTTTTTAATATGCTGATTTAAAATGGTATCACGAACAGCCATTTGTAAATACACAGGTTCAAACGGTGTTCCCTCTATAAAATATTCTTTACGATTCTGATATAAAAGGAAATTATCAAACCCAACATTTCCATTTGCCTGTATCATTTCCGATCGAACATTCTCTTTAATCAGCAAATATGCATAAAACCAATTAATATTTATGTCTCTTTTATTTTCTCTACTATATATTTTTTGAAACATCTGATACAATAACCAACGCTCACCATCAATAACCTCATTAATTCCCTGATTGGGATTTTCTCGCAAATATTTTTCACATAGCGTATAATCCAGCATTTGAGGTGCGTGGTTTTCACGCATATTTTCAATCAGATTTCCAATTTTTATTAAATAGTTTTGTAAATCGGTTGCATCCTCTAACAAGGCTGCTACATCCGCTTCCATAAGCCCGTATTGAAAGTTTTTATATTCTTCCAATGAGTAGAATTTACTTTGATATTCGGACAGCTTTACCCTTTTATCTTCATCTTCACGATTAGCATCTTCATTGTTTAGATATTTTTTTATTGTTCCATATCTTATCCAATCACCTCTAACCACAAATGGATCATCTACAATACATGCAAACAAATACAACCGGATCAACGCTGCCTGAAGGTAAGCTTCATACAACGTATTCTCCTGATAATTCACATGATATGCTACTTCCAAATGCAGCCTGTTTCTGTCATATTCGTCAAGTATTTTCTTAAAATTAGGATTCCACACGTCATTCATTAAGCTAATCCAGGATAAATGGAACAATGGAGCGGACCCCTTTAGGTGAAAATGATTTTCCGCAACTCCTTGTTCCATAAGACGGTTAAGAGATTTGTTATTATGCCCAATAACCGGTGACCAGAAAAAATTCTCTCGTGACTTTTCATGCAATAAATCTTGATATGCCAAAAAAGAGGTCACCAGCATATCTTCTCCTAAATCTATTGTTAAGGCCCTCCATCGAAGCAAATTTTCATAACGGCATAGTGGAATTCCATTTTCCTCCACAAGAACATTATCTATAAACAATAATAATGCATCAAAAACATTCGCCGTATTTTCTGTATCACGTACCACTTCATTTCGCATCTTGTTATTATGCCATTCAAATTCCGTATTAAAATACAGCAACATATTTCTGACTTCGTTATTAGAATATCCCGGCATATAAATATTTGCCAGTTTTACAAAACTATCCGTTGCAATATCATTATATTTTGTTGCATTTTTCAATACTTCAATGTAAGATGTATGTTTGAAAAAAATCTTAATAACATTTCTGATATTGTCCATAAATTTTCCTCTTTATCTACCCGGTTCCGATAAAATCGGTGTTGAACGTTTTGCTTCTAATAATAGTTTTCCCATCATTTTTTTAAACGCTTCTTCAGTATCACTATCTAGAAATTTGTCATCTAATAATATTTTTGCCTGTATTGAATTTCGAAAATTCTCCGCAAACCCAGTTTTTGTTTCACTGGAAATCTCATCATAATAATTATCAATTTCTTGCAATTTTTTATAGATATATCGATATTTCATTGTCAAAATATTATAACATTCTTTGTCATCATTATTTTTTAACAATGGCACCTGATTTGTCGCACGTCCGATAGCGTATACAACTTCAACAGCAGATGTGTAAAATCCTTTATTTTCTTTCTTCTTTTCACAATCTTTTGTATTGTTATATAGATAATTAAAATGGCTTTTTAAAATTTCTTCTGTTTTTTCGTTTGTAACTTCCTCTTCTATTTTCAAGCTACTAAATAACCCATCAAGAAGATTTTTCATACATTGAAGCAAAACTTGATAATAATCAGTTTCATCATAACAACAACTAATATAATTTTTCCGTGCAAAAAATGATGGTTTTATTTCCATTTCGTAACCTATTACTTTTCCCTCTAATATAGATTCATCTTTTGTTGCTTCTGTACTACTATTTGAACTGGTAGTATTCAAATTTGTTACACTTGAAACTACAATTTCGCCTTTTTGATTTTCTTTTTCTACTTTTAATTCTGCCTCAAAAGCTATCTCCCCATTTAATCCTCGGACAATTGTTACAAATAATAAAGTAGCCATCCATGCCCCTATCTGTGCCCTATTTTTTTCAATAATCTTAATTAGTGCTGACCTGCGACTATTAGCCTTTTTCATTTTGTTCCTATCTGATACACTTATTTTCAATTGTAGTTTAGCCTTTTCACTAAAACCAGATATAAATTCACTTCCCGTATCTTGTACAATATTATACTCCCAATTACCAAATAATGAATTTCCCCAAATTTTCTTTTTTAACTCATTATCCACACTCTTCAGAATTACCGAATACAACATTATAATACAATCTACAAACTCTGCATTTTCCTCACTTTGGTTTTCCAACAGATTACATCCATATAAACCCTGCCCCAATCCACCATTTTTAACTACTATTCCTGGATCATCCAATTTTTTCCGAATGTACCCTAAGACCACATCATTCATCACCTCATAATCCTTGGTCAAAAGTTTTTCTACAAATAGCTTTTGTTCTCTATCCGAAATTCTTTCAATCAGCCGCTCTTTAATATCTGTTTTCAGCCACGAAGTATAACTGATTCCATTTAATCGTATTAGCTGCTCAAAATAATTCACCATACTCCGCATGGTATAATTTTGCAAAAAATGTCTTTTACGTCTCGTCGGGTCAAAGTAGAGTTCACATTTTTTCATCATAAACTCTAAAATAAAATCTTTTTCATTGTTACTTTTTATATCAAGCTTTTCATTTGCGGGCGTTATAATCTGAATCTGCCCGTGATTTTCATTTAATTCTGGAAGATGGACTCGCATATTATATGGCAAAACTTTTTCCAAATAGTCACTAATTATCTGCTGTCGATCCCCCTCATCCTTATATATCTTTTCATAACGTGTTTCGCATGATTTCTGCAATCGATCAATATCTGCCGTAACCATAACAATAACATTTGGAATACTTAAATACCTGCGTATCTGCTCCAGAATATAATGTGCTTTGCCTCCACTCATATCAATATCATCTATCGCAATAACCAAATATGCTTGAAATTTTGAATTATAACAGTTTCCCCTTCTCGGCTGATTGCTCCAAAAATCCAAATAATGCTGCACAAGCTTTATCATCTGCTGACGTAAATTAATACTTGCCGCCAATCCATGCAATGCTCCTGCTGTCGGTAAGTCGTCCAAAGTTCCTCTATTGCCTTGTGTTTCATGTTCTTGTGATACTATATACGCATAACGCGTATCAACAAACAATTGTTTAAGTTCTTTTTCCTTTGCTTTACCATACGGCATATCATTTGTATATCCACTATCGCTTTACAGTTTTCTTTCAAATTTGTCCCACATCTCAGCTAAAACAGCATCTATAATAAATTCCTGTTCTGCCAACATTGCTGCATCAATAGGCGGAAGATCTAAGAAACCAATCTCAACGTCTCTAATGTTTCTTATCTCACTCCACTCATAAGTTTTTAAGTATTCTAGTTTTCTTACAAATGATAGCATTGCAGATGTCTTTCCGCGTCCCCTTCCACCCAAAAAAGAAATCACATTTCCTACCTGTTCATTATCCTCTGTATTTTTTGCATTATCCTCTATAATTTTTGCAAGCGTTCGTTCTGCAGATTTGTAAACATTTTCAAAAATAGAATCATTTACGTTACTCAAGTCTTCATATACAATCGCGTTACTTGTCTGTAATCTATATGTTTTTCCCATACCCTTTTCTCCTTGTCTATCATACACACATCTGTTCTCTAAAACTTCGTAATTTTTCTTTTCCCTTTTCTTTCGCCTCCTTTAATTTTGTATTTTCAATATTCATTGTGTCCTCGTATCTGTTTTCTGCCCATTTATTCACTAATTGTTTTTCTGTCTTTTCATATTCTTCGTCCGGCAATAATTTATATTTCTTTTGGTCACTAAGCTGTTCTATTAAAAGCAACGCTTTATACAGATATTCAAATTCCAATGGAGATAATATGTTGTCCTCCCATTTACTCTTTAATGCTTTAAATATATTAAATAATGTGATGGCTTCTCCCTCATAATCCTCCTCTTGTGCCAGACACATTGCATACTGATACCAGGCATTATAGTAATATTTATTCAAATTTAAAGCATTTTTTATTGATATCTTTGCGCTTTCTATATCCCCTACAAACTTTCTAAATGCCCTTCCTCTCTTATAATGCGCATAAGCACAATGATTTAAATACACACTGCCATACTCATTTGCCGCCTTTGCTCCAAATTCTAAAAGTTCAAAATAAACATCCGCACTTAATAATCTTATTTCTTCATTAGAATCATATTTTTGTAATAATTGACTACAACTATCTAAAATCTGTTCTGTCGAATACAATAATTTATAAGAGTTTCTTTTACATAACACATCTGCTTCATACATGATATATGAAATTGTATAACTTAATAGATCAGAAGGTCTCTTTTCATTCCATTCTTCTAATTCGCATATAAATTTTCGATATCTTTCAATTGACCATTCAAATAATCCTTCATCTGCAAAATAATAACGCATATATAATGAGCAATCAAAAATTTCATTCTTTTCATATGCCATAATTATATTTTTGATAATATTATAATATTCATCATCTGAGTATATCAATCGCTTTTCCAATAACTTTTGAGTATTCAATATATCATTCATTTCATCCAATAATCGAATTAGAAATTCATCTTCCGCTTCATCGTCAATTTTAATTTTCCTTATTGAATACTCATTTTCTCCTATGTCATATCCGTTATTCAAGATAACAATGCTTTTCTTTGTATCTTCTATTTCTATAGAATTTCCATTATAAAATTCGCTAATCACATAAATATCACATAGTGAATCTATTATATTATCTGTCTCCTTTTCATCATAAATTTCAATGACATATACCCCCAAGCATCTCATAAGGTGGTTTATTAACCCTTTCATCCTTATGTCTCTGATATCACAATAGATTCTTACTACATTCATTCATGTGATTCCTTTCTAATTTCCAAATTGAATGAATCTTTTCTCCAATTCAGATATATTATCTGTCTTTTTAAAGCCCATTCTATTAGAAATTATATACTTTGCCCGAGCGTATTGCAAATGGTTTATTGTGAACTTCCTGAAAAATTAACTCTCGTTTCTTAACGACAGTGTTACACGACCACGGAAACGTTGATTTTAAGCCTAAATTTATCATTTTATGTGGCTATTTTTTGATAATGGTGCTATAATAAAAAGTTAATTAACTCTCGTTAGGAGGGTGCCATGTATTTTGATTATGAGGTCAAAATTCCGGATTCCAGACATGGAATCACGAGAAAAAAGATCCGGGGAATAACTTATATTTACTATGCTTACGACCACAAGTACAGTTCGGATAAGCATTATACCATTCCGAAGAATACAACGATCGGTAAGTGCCTGGATGTTTCATCAGAGACGATGTATCCTAATAGCAACTTCCTGAAATATTTTTCTGATGCTGAGATTCCGGTGGCGCAGGCAAAAACTGACCGGAGTGCCTGTCTCAGAATCGAAGCATTCATTGTGATCCGTAAGATCATCGCAGAATATCATCTGGATGAGATGACCGGCCGCCTGATAGGGAAAGATGCCGGCCTCTTCCTTGATCTGGCAGCGTATTCCATTGTTACGGAAAATAATGCCTGTCAGTACTATCCGGATTATGCATACAACCATCCACTGTTTACACAGGGGATGAAGCTGTATAGTGATTCAAAGGTCTCTTCATTTATTAACAGTATTACGAGAGATCAGTGCATTGCTTTCCAGAATGAATGGAACAGCAGACATGATCACCGTGAAAAGATCTATATCAGTTATAATTCGACGAACAAGAACTGCCAGGCAGGTGATCTTGAGTGTGTCGAGATCGGACATCCGAAGGATGACAATGGGAAACCGGTTCTGAACTATTCGATTGCCTATGATCACAACAACTCAGAGCCGCTTTATTACGAAGAATACCCCGGAAGCATTGTTGATGTCTCACAGCTCCAGCAGATTCTGCTGAAGGCAAAGGGGTATGGATACCGGCAGGCCGGTTTCATTCTTGACCGGGGATACTTCAGTAAAGAAAATATCCATTTCATGGATAAGAACGGTTATGAGTTCATTATCATGATGAAGGGGATGAAGTCTCTGGTGCGGGATCTTGTCCTGTCTGTGAAAGGCAGTTTTGAAGAAAAACGCGAATACAGCCTGCGTGATTACAAAGTAAACGGTATCACGGTGAAACATCAGCTGTATGCTTCCGATGAGAAGGAGCGTTACTTCCACATTTACTATAACGAACGGAAGCAGACAGCAGAACGCTATCAGGTCATTGATGAAGAAATAGCCCTGTGTGGTTACTTTGTTATTATCACATCTGAGAAGATGGATGCAGCGGATGCCCTTGATCTTTATAAAAGCCGGGATGCATCCGAAAAACTGTTCCGGGAAGATAAAACCTTCCTTGAAAACAGGACAATGCGTTGCCAGAGCAATGAGGCACTGCACGCAAAGATCTTCATAGAGTTTGTAGCACTGATTATCAGGAACAGGATCCACTTCCTGCTCAGGAAACAGATGCTGAAAACCCATCAAAAAGAGAATTACATGACAGTGCCTGCGGCTATCCGCGAACTTGAGAAAATCGAAATTGTGCGGCAAACCGATGGCGAATACTATCGGGATTACGCAGTAACCGCAACGCAGAAGTCGATTCTGAAAGCATTCGGCTTATCCGAGATAAACGTCAGGAAGCAGGCTGCTGACATTAATGAAGATCTTAGATCCTGCAATACGAAGGAGGCATAGTAATGGCACGTAGAAAAATAAGTATCAATGACAGGATTGAACAGCAGAAGCTGGTCGTTTCCAAAGCCAAGGATAGATAATAGATATGAAGCAGAACTCGAGCAACTCAATCAATTGATGAAAAAGCGTGATGAGCTACGTAATAAAGAGTTGCTTCAGGCTATCGAGCATAGCAGCCGTTC
>OIZG01002029.1_pt1 | contig 10454 bp, 6 predicted proteins | sample 1588561 | NCBI WGS metagenome assembly OIZG01 (sample SAMN03283267) | human gut metagenome | biome: human-associated habitat; material: feces | host: Homo sapiens | place: USA | collected 2013 | reverse complement strand
AGCAAGACGCAAGTGCCGCCCAAGGCACGATGCGGATGCTGGGTGCCGCAACCCGATAGCGGAGCACATTTTAAATCGTCCCACTTCCCGGCAAGGGCGACTGTTCAAAAGTCTCCTATGATACACAGGGGGTTTTGAACAACTAAAAAATAATGCGCAGAAAGGCGCAGCTTTCGGCGGCTTTTGAGCCTTGCAAGAAAACAAACAACGGATATACGCTATATCTCTAGTTGTTCAAAAAGCAGAGGGGGTTTTGAACAACTAGAAACGCTAACCGTACAAAAACGGTGGTTTTTGCCCTAGTTGTTCATCTTGAACAACTAGGAATAAGCATAGATACGTTAAAAAGTTCTAGCTGTTCAAAAGTCCATAGTAGTAATAGAGTTTTATAAAGGGGTTTTGAACATTCAGAAGCCCTGCGGTGCATCAAGCCAGCTGTATTTGCTGGTTCTGGTTTGTGATATCCGCAACCACAGAGGCTTCTTCCAGTTCTGGCTGATACCAATAGTTTTTGCGGTTGGGCTGATTTCCAATGTAGAGTGTTTTCAACCCCAGTGCTACGCGGGCGCGGCGTATGGTGCTTACCGAGATATCCCGCTCGGCGCACAGGCGGTATACCTCGCCCGCCTCTACCCAGCCCACAAAGGACAGCTGCTTTTCCAGCGCCTCGATGGCGTTGGCAAGGGCGGCAGAGGGGCGGCCGTTGCCGGTGGCGGGAGTGCCCGCCTCCCGGATGATGGCGTCGGCGGTAAGGGTGCAGGGGCCGTCGTAGGCCACCGTGCCCTGCGGACAGATGCGGTAGCGCTGGCTTTCGCCGGGCTGGCCAAGGCTGTTTTTGGCGTGCGCCACCACCCGCACCTCCGGGTGCTCCGGGTCCCGCCCGGCGATGAGGATGCTGCGGGCGGCGTTGCGGAAATCGCTGGAGCCAAGCAGACGGTCCAGCGCGCTGCACACCCCGGGGCCGGGCTTGCTCATGTGGCTGATGAGCAGCACTGCCATGTCCAGCTCCTTGGCAAGGGCACCCAGATGGTCCAGCAGCGGGCGCACCTGCTCGGCGCGGTTCATCTGCACCCCCTGCCCCAGATAGCTCTGGATGGGGTCGAACACCAGCAGCGCCGGGCGGTACACCCGGCACAGGGCGGCAAGCTCCTCGTCGCCCATGCTGTAACTGGCACCGTCCTGAAAATACAGCCGGTCAAGGTCTGCCCCCATGGCCTCGGCGCGGGGACGCAGCACCTTGTTGGGGTCGTTCTCGGCGGTAAGGTAGAGCACGGTGGCGGGGGGCTGCGGCGGGGTGTCCGGTGCAAAGGCTGCGCCCCGGGTAAGCCGGGCGCACACATCCAGCGCAAGGCTGGTCTTGCCCGCAGCGGACACGCCGCCCAGAATGCTTACCATGCCCCGGGGCAGGTAGGGCTGCACCAGATAGGCGGCGCGCTCCGGCGCAAAGGCGCTGGCGGGACGGATGCGGAACCGCCCGCGCCCGGCCTTTTGTTTGGCTTCGGCCTCGGCGCGCTGCTCCTCGGCAAGGCCTGCCTGCACATACTGCTGGCGGGCGTTTGCCACAAAGCCCTCGATATCCTGCCCCATGCGCGCCCCGCAGTCGGTGAACCAGCTCTCCACCCGGCCGGTGTCCCGCAGCTGACGGCTGTACAGCTGCCCCCGCAGCAGCCGCAGGGCTTCTTCGCGGCGGTCTTTGTCCAGCGTATACACCAGCGTGGCGGTGTAATCGCTGAGCAATTGGGCGTCCGGCGCGTGCTCCAGATGCTGGCACAGCTCCGTCCACACCTCGTGCTGGACGGCCTGCGCCTTGTCGTAGGCGGTACGGTACTTGTTTGCGTCCATGTAAAAAACCTCCTTTGGACATAAAGTATCTACCCTTATCCTAAGGCGATGGACGCGGAAAAACCAGTGTGTACTTTTTGAGGGCCAGAGGGTATTATTGCGCTCTGGATATACACGTTGTAAATGCAAGCACAGCCGCCGCAAAACAAAAACCAACGCAGCAGTGCATGGCAGCGCCCGCCGCGCGGGAAAACTCTGCCAAAAACCGGCGAAGTATTTCCCCCCGCGTAATCCACCGAAAACGTGCGATTTTTGGGGGAGACAGCAAATGCCGGACAGCTTGCAGGCTGCCCGGCATTGTGCGTTGTGGTTATTTTTTGATCGCCCGCAGGATGCGGTTGGCGATGTACTTATGCCCGCTCACGGTGGGGTGGGCGTCGGCGGCGGTCATGGCAAAGGGGATGGGCACATAGGTCACATTCTCGTTCTGGGCGGCAAGGCTCTTGCTAAGGGCATTCAGCCGCCGGAACAGCTGTGTCCACTCCGGCAGCAGGGGCACAGGGTTGGTGTAGCCCAAAAGGATGATCTGCGCGTCCGGGTTCAGCGCCCGCAGCTCCGCTACGACCTGCGGCATATTGACGGCGGCTTCCTGATACGCCTGCTCGCAGATGGCGTCCGTGCCGCCGCCCAGCAGCAGCTGGGTGGTGGCCTGTTTTTCTTCCTTTGTCAGCCGCAGGCGGGAAAGGTCGCTGTTCAGCCGCTGCAGGTTCTCAAAGCTGGGCTCGCGCAGCACGCCGCTGACCATGGTGGCTACCAGCTGCTCGCTCTTCCAGTTGGTGGCGTTGCCCAGCGCCACAAGGGCGGGCACCAGCGCATCGTTGGAGCCGATCTGCACGCTGATGACATCCGCGCGCTTGAGGTAGTCCAGCATCTGGGGGTAGACGTAGTAGGTGCCCGCCTGCTGGTTCATCTGGGGCATTGCGCCGGTGTGCAGCATATCCGCAAGGTCGCCGGTGGTCAGCCCGGGCAGGCCAAGGTTGATGGCGTGCTGGCGGTCCAGCCCAAGGCCTTTGCCCACCAGCGAAACATAGCACTGCTCCGGGTAGCCCTCGAAGTTTGGGGCCGCGTCTATGCCGATGGCGGCTTCGGTGTACTTGAAATCCGGCAGACCCACGCCGGAAACGATGCTGTCGCCCAGCGCCACATAGGTGCGCTGAGGATCGGCGGCAGGGGTGTCCGCAGCGGGGGCAGCTTCCTCGGCGGTCTGCTCCTGCGCGGCGGGGGCGGGCTGCTCCTGCGCGGCGGGGGCGGTCTGTTCCGGCGGCAGGGCGTCGGGCTGCTGGGCAAAGGCAGGCACAGCCAGCAGCACCAGCGCAGCGGCGCTGCACAGCCATGCGGTAAAACGGGGATGGTTCATGGATGATTCCTTCTTTCTTAAAGGCAGACGGGTTTACCCCACCTCTTCTTCCAGCTTACGGTAGTCGGCCTTACCGGCGGGGGTCAGGGGCATTTCGGGGATGATCTTATAGGCCGAGGCGGCGGGCTGCACATACTCCGGCAGCTCCTCGCGGCACAGCTGGCGCAGCTCCCGCAGGATCTGGCGCTTTTTGCCGGTGGCGGCAGGCTCCAGCACCACAAAGACGAAGGGCAGACGTCCCTGGGTGTGGTCGGTATCGGCGCAGCCCACCACGCAGCACTGGTGCACGGCGGGGTGGCGGCTGATGACGTTTTCGATCATGGAGGGGAACACCTTGAAGCCGTCGTGCCGGATGATGATGCGCTTGATGCGGGCGTCCAGATACACAAAGCCGTCCTCGTCCATGGAGCCGATATCGCCGGTGTGCGCCCACAGCTGGCCGTCCGCGTGGCGGCGCAGCAGGTAGGCGGTCTCCTCGGGCTTGTTGTAGTAGCCCTTCATGGCGGTGGGGGTGCAGATGCAGATCTCGCCGCGCTGACCGATGGGCAGCTCGGTCTCGGTGCCCGGCTCGAAAATGGAGACCACCGTGTTGACCATGGGGATGCCCACGCTGCCGGGCTTTGTCACGTTGCCGGCGGCAATGGTGGCTGCCGAGGATACCTCGGTCATGCCGTAGCCCTTTGCCAGCGGGAACTCCACCCCGTGGGCTTTGAGGAACTGGTTCACCGTCTGTTCCGCGCCCAGCGAGAGGGAATCGCCTCCGGCGGCGTAGTTGCGGATGAAGGAGAGGTCTTTGTTTTTCAGCAGCGGGTCGGCGGCAAGCTGCTGGTAGTGGGTGGGCACGCCGAACATGTGTTCGGGCTTGTACTTCCACACCAGTGCGCCCAGCTTTTCCGGGTCCAGATTGGGGATGATGATGATATGCAGCCCCATGACCAGCGGCATGTGGATGCCGCAGCTGTAACCGTAGGCGATGAAGGGGGGCATGACGTTCAGCAGCTTCTGCCCGCGGTGGAACAGACGGCTCTGGGCGGCAAACTCCTGTGCAAGGGCGTTGAAGCAGTAGTCGGTCAGCATAACGCCCTTGGGCGAGCCGGTGGTGCCGCCGGTGTGCACCACCACGCAGGTGTGCTGGGGGTCGTAGGGCACGGCGGCGGGGCTGTGCCCTTTGCCTGCGGCGATAAAGTCCTTCCAGCGCAGCACGTTGGAGGCGTAGCGGTTTTTATCCGGCTCTGTCAGCTTGTAGCCCACGGCTTTGGCCAGCGGCAGACTGTCGGCGGGGCTGAGCACCACCACCCGCTCCACGCTGGTGCGCTTTGCGGCCTGATGGCAGCGGGGGTACACCACGTTCAGGCAGATCAGCAGGCGGGACTCCACCTCCTCGATGTACTCCCGGATGCCCTCGGCGCTGTACCGGGGGTCCACCAGATTCAGGGTAGCGCCCAGCAGGTCGGCGGCGTAGAAGGTGTAGACCACCTCCGGGGTCATCACGCTGACCACCGTGATGATATCGCCCTTTTTCACCCCCAGCGCCTGCAAGGCGGCGGCGGTCTTTTTTATCTGCACGATCAGGTCGGCGTAGCTGAACTTGCGGCCGTAGTATTCCAGCGCGGTGTCGCCCAGATGCCGCTCGTTGTTGCGGCAGACCAGCGCAAAGGCCGAGCACTCCGGCACGGATTGGTGGATGTACTTTTCGTCATAATATTTCAGCCATGGCTTTGCCTTGGAGGCGTAGACCGGCTCCTTGTCATCTTCCATCATAGGATCAGACCTTTCTTTATCATCATTCGGAGACCGGCTCTCCGAGAGCAGGTGCAGTTACATTGGCAGGGGCAGCGCTCTGCCCGGCGGGGATGGTCTCCGGCAGGGCGGCAGCGGTCTCCACGGTCTTGGCTGCGGCCTCCACAGTCTCGGCGGTGGCTTCCGCAGCGGTTCCGGCGGCGTTTTCCGCTGCCTTGGCGGCCTCCTCGGCGGCCTTGGCGGCGCGCTCGGCCTTCAGCTGCTCGGCACGCTGACGCGCCTCCTCCTGCCGTTTCAGGGTGCGCGCCTTGATGCGGCATACCGAGCACAGACCCTCGGCGCTGTCCGGGGCAATGGGCTTGCCGCACTGCTTGCACAGGGTCTTGGTGCACTTGTGCAGCACCACGGGGCCAAGGGTGGTCAGCTGGTACAGCTTCATGCCGTCAAAGCCCTTGTTGGAGCATACGTTCATGCACACGCCGCACTCGCTGCACTTCCACGGGGTAAGCACCATGCGGGTCTGGCCGTTGGGCATCTCCTCAAACTTCAGGGCATTGGCGCGGCAGGCTTTCTCGCACCGGCCGCAGCCAAAGCAGTTGTCGGTGAACTTGGGCATATAGTAGCCGTACTGCAGGGGCGTTTCCATGGCGGCTTTCAGCTGCTTTGTGCGCTGGTGCAGCAGCAGGCGGAAGTCCACCCCGCTGTCCTCCTCGCTGCGCAGGCCGGGCAGCATCTGCAGCAGCTTTTTGGTGCCGCTCTTGGAGCCGTGGCTCACCTGTTCCAGCATCTCGCGGCGGGTCAGCTCCTGCACATGGTAGGGGTACTCCTTTTCCTCATACGCCAGCGAGAACCGCGCTTCAAACATCGGCTGACCGAAAAAGTCCACAAGGCGGGTCAGCTCCTTGCGCAGCTGCTCGGCGCACAGGTCGTTCTCGCACTGCCCGCAGGGGGTCAAATCCAGCACGATCTTTTTGTTCAGTGCCAGATACGCCAGCGCCTCCCACGAAAGGGCACAGATGCAGCTGCGCACCACGGTGTTCTTGCGGCTGGACTTCTCACAGCCGATCCAGATGGTATCGTTGTCGGTGTCCGCCGCGGCGGTATCCCGCTGCACCTGCTCCGGCGAGGGCGCAATGCAGCCGCTGCGGCAGGCGGAAACGCACAGTCCGCAGTCGGTGCAGGGGTCCCAGTCCTTGACGAGGTTCGGGCGGGTAAAGATCTCCTCGCCGTAGGGGCAGATGTCCTTGCAGGTCGTGCAGGGCTTGCGGTGGGGGTGCAAATTCCAGCACTGGCGGCGGTTGATCTCGGGATGGGTGGTCTTCATCAGGGCATCCATTGCAGTTCTGGTAAAAAAGCCCATGGTCTTACTCCTTTTCCACAACAGAGGTAAGGGCAGCGTGGTCGAGCAGGAAGCGCTGCACCTTCTGGTTGGTCACGGCGGCGGCGATGGCGTCCCGGCTGAGCACCTTGCGGATCTCTTCTTCCGGGGTGTCATGCAGCTTGGAAAGGCGGGCGATCTCGGCGTCCACCTCCTGCTGGGTCACGGTGATCTTTTCGGCTTCGGCGATGGCGCGCACCGCCAGCATGGCCCGCAGCTGGCGCTCGGCTTCCTTGCGGTAGCCCTCCCGCACCTGCTCCGGGGTCAGCCCGGCGCTCTTGCAGTAGAGCTCCATGGTCATCCGGCTCTTGCGCAGCCGCTGGCGCAGCTGGGTCATCTGGTATTCGGCGTTCTGCGCCAGCAGCTCTGCGGGCAGCTCCACGGTCAGGTTCGCGCCTGCCATATCCAGCAGCGCCGCCCCAGCAATGCGGTCGGCGTTGGCCTCGTGGGAAAGGCGCTTTTTCTCCCGCAGGCTCTCCCGCAGGGCTTCCAGATCCTCATAGCCCAGCGATTTTGCAAGGGCATCGTCCACCGGGGGCACCTGCTTGCGCTCCACTGTGTGCAGGCAGATCTCAAACTGCGCGGTCCTGCCGGAAAGCTCCGGCACACGGAAGTCGGCGGGGTAGGTGAAGTCGAACCGGAAGGTCTCGCCCGCGCAGTGGCCGTACACCGCTTCTTCTGCGGCGGGCATCAGCTGCCCGGTGCCCAGCACTACGGTCACTTTTTCCATCCGGCTGTCCGGGATGGGCGCACCCGCGAGAAAGCCCTCGAAATCCAGCGTGACCCGCATCCCGCGGGCGGCGGGCGCGTCAGTGGGCACAAAGGGCGCGTGGACCCGCGCCAGATTGCCGATATCCGCCTCTACGGCCTTATCCGATACCGGGCGCACCCGGCGGGTGAAGACAAGCCCCTTGTACTGCCCTAAAGTGGCAGCGGGCATGGTGTTTGCAGTCTGTTCCATAGTCGAACACTCCTTTTTACAAAAGCGGCGTTACAGCCCGCGGGCGGCCAGCCAGCTTTCTGCGATCTGGGAGAACATCTCCGGGTACTGGGCATCTTCTTCCTTAAAGGCGCTCAGGTAATACTCCACCTCGGCGCGGGTGGGGGCTACGGTGCGCCGCCAGATGGTAAAGGTGGTGCCGTTGCCCATATCAAAGGTGGCTTCCAGCGCAAAGTACTCGTCCCGCACCGCAAGGAACCTCTCGTTCAGCTTGTGGGACATCTCGCCGTTGCCCACAAAGGTCTGGGGGAAGGGGTCGGCGGTGAGGACATATTTGGCCTCGAAGAACTGCATGGGGAAGTTGTGGGTGCCCGGCACCGAGAAGCCGAAGGCCAGCTTATCGTTGATGGGGGTTGCAGGCAGCTGGCAGTTCTTGAAGTGATCCGGGCAGTACAGCATATCGTGGGGGATCATGTAGCTGATCTCGCCCTCGGCGCAGTGGGTGTCGATCCAGTTGGCAATGGCCTTGATCTGCGGCAGATCCTTGCGGTCATAGATCAGCTTGTCCAGCCGGACGAACTCCTCGGTGACTGCCAGCGGGAAGTGATCCACCAGAAAGCCCGGCAGGGCAATGGTGGTCAGGGGAGAGCAGCGCACCGAGGTGGCAAACACGAGGGTGAACACCCAGAACACGACCTTTGCCGCCCGGAAGCGGCTGATGCCCTCGGCCAGCGCCGCTGCGCCCAGCAAAAACAGGAGAAACCACCCCGGGAGGAACAGCAGCATCTGGTGGGAGCCGGTGTTCTGGATGCGGGTGAACAGCAGCATGCTCAGAAGGATCTCCAGCCCGGCAAGGCAGGGCAGCGCGGGCATTTTGCGCTTTTTCAGGCAGAACCACAGCCCCATGCCCACGAGCACAAGGTTCATCAGACCCATGCGCCAGAACTGCAGGCTGATCTCGGCTGCAAAGCCGCCGCCGTTATAGTAGGAATAGCGCTCGGCGTAGCTGTAAGCGAGGATGCGGCTGACCATCGGCCACAGCAGGATGAGCATGGCCACCATGCTCATCAGGCCGAACAGCACGAGGTTGCGCACCTGCAAAAGCGCCTGCTTTTTCTGCCCGGCGCGGGCAATGCGCGCGCTGCTTACCAGCACCAGCACTGCGTAGGCAAAGTAGTAGCCCACCACAAAATATAAGTACCACCGGCGGGAAAGGATGATGGCTGCCGTGGCGGCAAACAGCAGGCAAAAGCGCACCGGCTCCAGCTTTTCAAACCGGAAGTCCAGCGTGAGCAGCAGGATGCTGAAGCCGAAGATGAGGCCGAACCAGTCCGGCTGGCTGAGCATGGCGCTCATGCGCAGCCACGGGTAGGTGACCATCCAGGTCATGCCGATGAGGAAGTACCAGAAGCGGTTTTTCACCCGCAGCATCTGCCCCACCTTGATGGTAAGTCCTGCCAGCAGCACCAGCAGCATGGGCAGGACGCTGAACACCTGACAGAAGGCAAAGCTGTCGCCGGTGCGGTCACTCAGGCAGAAGGGAAACTCCAGAAACAGGGTGATGAAGTTGGTGTAGTCCTCGGCAAAGGAGCCGAAGATGAACTGGAAGCCCGCCGCCGGGCCTTGCAGAAAGGCAGCTTCGGCCCAGTACTGTTTGTTGATATAGTTGACGTAATCCCAGATATACACAAAGCTGCGGCGGCCAAGTGCCCAGAAAAAGTAGACCAGCGCCGCCGCCCACAGACCGACGAGCACCGCTTTGTGGAAGAGGTCAAATTTGATTCCCGCCACCCGCAGCACCAGCAGCACACAGGCAAACAGGGCAAGGTTGCACCACAGGCTCACCAGCGGAAAAAAGAACTTGCTGCCGGGCGCAGCCAGCGCAAAAACGGCCAGCAGCACCGCTGCTGCCGCCAGCACCAGCACGATTTTCGCCGCAGCGGAAACGCGGGGCTTTGTAATGGGTTCGGACATGGAATAGGACCCTCCTTGCAAAATTTCACACCTTACAGTATAACAACTCCCCGGGGCACTGTCCAGCACCCCGGCGGCGAAAAATGCAGAATGTCCCGCCGCTTTCAAAGCAGACGGGACATTTTTGCGTAAATATTACTTATCGGAAACTTCCGCGGCGGTCTTTGCGGCCTTTGCCGCCTTGCGCTTTTGCGCCAGCGCCCTGTTGGCGCTCAGGCGGGCGGCGTCCGGGTTCGGGGCTTCCGGGGATAGCCGCAGCAGATAGCTGCCCATGGCGGGCAGGTCCAGCGTCAGGGTGTAGTCCCGGCCGAACACACCGCCGTCGGTGGTGTGGAAGCTCTGCTTGCGGTGCGCCTTGTGCACGCCGCCCCAAGTACCGGCCTCGGTGTCCAGCACCAGCTCTGCGCTGCAGGGGGACTTGAGGTACAGGGGGAACTTTTTGTGGGCGTGGTCCTGGGTGTTCATCACGCAGAGCAGGTTCTGCCCGCGTCCCTTGCGCAGCCATGCGTACACACCCTCGGCGCAGCTTTCGTTTGCCACCCACTCAAAGCAGTCCGGGTTGTACTCGCCGTCATACAAAGCAGGCTCGGAGGCGTAGGTGCGGCTCAGAGCGGCAAAGTACTTCTGGAAGGCATCGTGGAAGGGGTATTCCAGCAGGTTCCAGTCCAGCTCCCGCTTTTCGTCCCACTCCCGGAAGTGTGCCAGCTCGTTGCCCATAAAGTTCAGCTTTTTGCCGGGATGGGTGTACATATAAAAATACAGGGTGCGCAGCTGGGCGCATTTTTCCGCGTAGCTGCCCCACAGCTTATCAATGATGGTCTTTTTGCCGTGCACTACCTCATCGTGGCTCAGCGCCAGCAGATACAGCTCGTTGTAGAAGTAGTGCATGCTGAACAGCAGCTTGCCGTAGCAGCCCGGGCGCTCGCCGAAGGGGGTGGCAAAGTAGTCCAGCGTGTCGTGCATCCAGCCCATGTCCCACTTGTAGTCAAAGCCCACGCCCTCGTAGCGGGTGGGGGCGGTCACCTTGAGGAAGTTGGTGGAGTCCTCCGCCATGTAGATGCCGGTGGGCCAGCGCTCGTTCAGGCCGTGGTTCAAACTGCGCAAAAAGTTCACCGCGCCCTGATTCACGCCGCGGTTGGGGTCGCCCTGCCAGTACAGCGCCCGGGAGATGGCGTCCATGCGGATGCCGTCGCAGTGGTACACGTCCATCCACAGAGCAGCGG
>OIZG01002015.1_pt1 | contig 10503 bp, 10 predicted proteins | sample 1588561 | NCBI WGS metagenome assembly OIZG01 (sample SAMN03283267) | human gut metagenome | biome: human-associated habitat; material: feces | host: Homo sapiens | place: USA | collected 2013 | reverse complement strand
TTGTGGGCAGGTTCATGACCACCAGCGTCAGGCTGCCGGAGAGCAGGCAGGTCTTAAGGCCCATTGTCTGGGCGAAAACCAGCATACCCACGAGGCCATAGATGATGCTGGGGATGCCCGCCAGCGTCTCATTTGTGAACTCGATGACCTCAATGAGCTTCCGGTTGGAGGCGTACTCCGTGAGGTAAACTGCCGCGCCCACGCCCAGCGGAAGGACGATGAGCAGGGTGAGCAGGATGATATATAACGTGTTGAGGATGGCGGGCAGGATGCCGTCAGTGCCTTTCAGGACGCTGGCGGTGGTGGAAAGGAATTCCCAGCTGATGTGGGGGATGCCCCGCACCAGCACCAGCCCGATGACGCCCACAGTGAGGGCGATGACCAGCACTGCCGCCGCCCAGACCAGCGCGGTCATGATGACGTTCCATGTGCGGCGGGAGGGGGAGAAGTCACTTTTCATCCTTGTTTCCTCCCTTCAGCACAGCGTTGAGCAGCACATTGATGACCATGATGAAGACGAACAGCACCAGCGCGATGCTGAACAGCGCCTGCTTCTGCAGGCCGCTGGCGTAGCTCATCTCCTTGGCGATGGCCGTGGTCAGGAAGGTGACGCTGCGGAAGAGGCTGTCCGGCATATTGGGGCTGTTGCCTGCCACCATCATGACGGCCATTGCCTCGCCGATGGCGCGGCCAATGCCCAGAACGATACCGGCTGCAATGCCGCTCCTGGCCGCCGGGATGCTGATCTTGAACCACGTTTCCGTATCGGTCGCACCCAGTGCCAGACTGCCCTGCTCATACTCGGGCGGCACGGCGTTGAGGGCCGTCACCGACACCGACACGATGCTGGGCAGTATCATGATGGACAGCACCACGATGGCCGACAGCAGGCAGGCGCCCGACGCCTTGCCAAACACCTTCGCCACCGCAGGCACCAGCACCTGCATGCCCAGCAGACCGAACACCACGCTGGGGATGCCGCTCAGCAGCTCCACCGCCGTGACGACCACATTGCGCACGCCGGGAGCTGCCGCTTTCGAGAGGAACACTGCTGTCAGCAGGCCCACCGGCACGCCGATGAGGGACGCGCCCAGGGTGCCATAAATACTCGAAAGCACGAAGGGCAGGATACCGTACTTCGGCTCGGACGCCGTGGAGGCCCACTCGGTGCCGAAGAGGAATTTCAGCGGGCCGATCTTTCCGATGGCGGGCAGGCCCGACAGGAACATATAAATGGTAATGACAGCCACGCAGCCCACAGCAAGGATGCCGCAGAGGAAGAAGATGGCGTTCATGACAGCTTCCAGCCATTGGGCCGGGGTGCGGGGCAGCTCGAATTTTTTCATAAAAACACCTGAGGGATCCCTCACAAAGTTACTCGTTCACCGGCACAGCGCCTGCGGTGCGGATGAGGTCGGCAGCGTCGGTGCTGGTAGCAAAGTCGAAGAACGCCTGAGCCTGAGCGGAGAGGGTGACGGAGTCGTTGGTGACGAACACGAAGGGACGCTGCACCTCATAGCTACCGTCCTTGACGGTCTTCTCGCTGCACTCCACGCCGCCGACGGTCACAGCCTTGACGGTGTCGCCGACGGCAGACAGGGAAGCGTAACCAATGGCCAGAGGATTGGCCTCCACAGCGCTGATGACAGCGCCGGTAGCCGTCAGCTCCTGAGCGTACTTGCAGGAATCCTTGACGTCCACGATGCTCTCGAAGCCATCGCGGGTGCCGGAGCCAGCCTCGCGGCCCACCAGAACGATCTCGCCGTCGTCGCCGCCGACCTCGGACCAGTTGGTGATCTCGCCGGTGAACATCTGCTTGAGCTGGTCAACGGTCAGGTCCTCGACCTTGCTGTCCTTGTTGACGATGATGGCGATGCCGTCCAGAGCTACGATGGTGCCGGTGACGCCGGTCTCGTCAGCCTTCAGGGCGCGGGAAGAAAGACCGATGTCCAGAGTCTTATCGGTAGCGCCGGTGATGCCTGCGCCGGAACCGGTGGGGTCATAGCTGATGGTGACATTCGGCTCGATCTCAGCGAAGCCCTCGGTCAGGGCGGCGATGACGTTCTTCATAGAGGTGGAACCGCCGGTGGCGACATTGCCGGACAGCGCAGCCGTAGAAGAAGCGGAAGCTGCGGTGCTGGATGCGGCGGCAGAAGAGGCAGCAGTGGAAGAAGCTGCACCGCCGCAGGCGGTCAGGGCAGCAGCAGCGGCAGCAGCGCCGCAGATGGACAGGAACGAACGACGAGTGATCTTTTTCATAATAATATCTCCTTCAACTGGGCCGGCCCTTTTGTTCTGGCCGGGCTGTTTTCCTTTTCCTTGTTGTGTCTCTCTTGGGACGCCTTTATTGTAGCGCACCGCCCATCCAGCTGCGACCATGGCGGCGCAAAATGCAGGTAAAGCTTTGTGTGGTGTTTTTGCGCTGCTGTCATCCTCTGGTAAAGCCGGTGTGAAAAATAGGACACTTGATTTTACATTCCCGGTCAAACTGTCAAAAATCCGCACGTTCGTTTGTGCATCCCGCCCGCTGAAGGGTGCAAAAAAGCCCCGGGCGCTTCGAGGGGAAGCACCCGGGGCTGAGATATGTTATGAAATGAATTACTCGATTTTTTCCGTTTTGGGCGGCAGAATCCAATCGTCATTCGTCATCGAGTAAGCAAAGACTGCTTCATAGCCGCCGTATATGATGCTGAACTCGACCTTCTGGCTGACTGCATCTTCCGGAATCTCTGCCTCCGTAGTCAAACCAAAGTTGCCGATCTCCGTTGGCAGCTCATTGCTTGGGGTGACCGGTGCCACGATGTTACCGTTGTCATATTTCATCGGATAAGTTTTGTCTTCCCCGTTGATCTTGCAGTAGTAAGTGCCGGTGATGTCCGATGCCGGGATAGTTACTTCACTCTTCGTCTTATTCCGGATGAGCAAATCTGTGCCAAAATTGAAGCAACGCCCCCGTCCTGGAGTATAAGACGAGCTTCCCACCATGAACTTCACTTCGCCGATAGTCACGCTCACAAAATCCATATCCTGCAGCGATTCGATAGCATCGCATCCGCTCAGCATCCCCGCACAGGAAACAGCCAGCACACCGACACCGGCCACTTTGATAAATTCACGCCGCGTCATCATAGTGTTTTCTCCTTTCGTATCAGCAAAGCCCTACCGGAAAATACCCGGTCTTTTCCTAAGGATACTGTTCTTTTCCGGGATTGTCAATGAACTCCTGCAAGAAATCTCAGAATTTCTCTTCCGTGCCGTCCGGGCGGTAGAGCTGGACATATCTGCGCCACTTGTCCGCGCCCATCACCCGGCTGTAGCAGTCGGCCAGCTCTTTGTTGGCCGTCTCCGCATCCAGTGTCTCCCCCTCGGCAGGCAGGACCAGCACCCGGAACCATGCGTCGAAAAGATGCTCCGTCCAGCCGGTGTCAACAGCCCCGCAGCGGGCATAAAAGCCCAGACGCCGGACGGCCATGGCCTCGTCGTCAGCCTTCTCGGGACACTCGGCCTCGATGAGGATGGCCTTTGCGCCCTCCTCGTGGGCGGGCAGAGCGGCCAGTAGACGTGCGCCAATGCCGGTGCTGCGGTAGGCGGGCAGGACGGAGAAATAGTCCAGCTGGCTCACTTCACAGCCCATAGGCCGCACCATCAGCAGATAGGACACCAGCGTCTCCCCCTCGAACACGCCCCAGGTGTGGGCCATGCCGACGGCTTCGCTGTTCAGTATCATGCTCAGGGGTTTCAGCTCGCTGGGCGGGAAGTCGCGGCGCATCTCGTCCAGATATACCCGCGTCAGCTCGTCGGCGGTGAGTTTCTTCCACGTAAAGGTCTGGGGCTTCATATCAAAATTCCTTTCCGATAAAAATACCGCCGGGCCGGGCGCAGCGGCCCGTTCCCGGCGGTGTTCGAGAAGCTGTTTGCGTGAGAAAACGGCTTCTTAGTTACAGCTGCTTGCGCAGGGCATCGTACACAGCCTGCACGTCGCCCTTGATGACCACCTGGCAGGCGTTCTTGGCCGGGCGGATGACGCCCTCTGCGCCTGCGGCCTTGGCAGCGGCCTCGTCCACGGAGGCGTAGCTGTGTACCTCAAAGCGGAGGCGGGTGGCGCAGTAGTCCACCTTGACGATATTATTCTTGCCGCCGAGGGCTTTCAGGATGCCGGAGGCCAGTGCCTCGCTCTCGGCAGAGCTCATGCTGGGCGTCTCGGCCCCGCCGTTCTTATGGTTGTGATAATACTTGCGTCCAAAGTAGAAGCAGGCCATGGCTACCATGGCGAGAACGATCTTGAACGGCAGCGTGATCGGAAGGAATGTGACGATGAGCGCGATGACGATAGCAGCGATCCAGCTGTAAATATCCATTCCCAAAAACATACGATAATTCCTCCTTTGGGGAACGATGCGGCGGGCGCTTCCGGCAGGAAGCCGCCCGGACCCAGTCCGGGTACAACACCATATTAACATACTGCCGGGAAAAAAGAAAGCCTTTTCGGGTATCTTTCGGCCCGAGAGCTTGCATCCCGGGCCGGAATCGGGTACTATAAAGACAGTATATCCCCAATACACGGAAGGAGCATCCTTATGGAATGGACTGATATTCGCCTGACCGTATCCAAAGCCGACGCCGAGGCCGCCGAGGCCGTGGCCACCATGATCGCGGAGGGCGGCATTTATATCGAAGACTACAGCGACATCGAGGAACAGGTGGAGCAGATCGCCCACGTGGACCTCATCGAGCAGGAGCTGCTGGACAAGCCCCGGGACACCGTCATCATCCACATGTACCTCGAGCCGGGCGCTTCGCCGGTGGAGACGCTGGCCCTCATCGCGGCCCGGATGGAGGCCGCAGGCATCCCCTACACCTCCGAGACCGAGGGCGTGGAGCAGGAGGACTGGCAGAACGGCTGGCGCAAGTATTATCACCCGATGGACGTGGGCCAGCGCCTCGCCATCGTGCCGTCCTGGCAGGACTACGACACCGACCGCGTCAAGCTCATCCTCGACCCGGGCCTTGCTTTCGGCACCGGCGGCCATGAGACCACCAACCTCTGCCTCGAAGTGCTGGACGAGCGGGTCAAGGGCGGCGAGCGGGTGCTGGACATCGGCACCGGCAGCGGCATCCTCGCCATCGCAGCCCTCAAGCTGGGCGCAGCCGTGGCTGAGGGCGTGGACATCGACCCCGTGGCCGTCCGCACCGCCGGCGAGAACGCCGCCCTCAACGGCGTAGCCGATAAGCTGACCGTCCTCGTGGGCGATCTGTCCGACAAGGCCAGCGGCAAGTACGACATCATCACGGCCAACATCGTGGCCAACGCCATCATGTCGCTGGCCCCCGCCGTCCCCGTCCTGATGGCCGACGATGCCGTCTTCATCGCCAGCGGCATCATCGACAGCCGGAAGGATGAGGTCATCGCCGCGCTGGAAGCCGCCGGCCTCGCTGTGCTGGAAGTGAAGGAGAAGCGCGGCTGGGAGTGCATCGTCTGCAAGAAGGCATAAGGCCAACCTCTCAGTCAGTGCTTCGTACTGCCATTGCCGGGTTGCTGCTTCCGCCACTGGCGGCGGTCGTCGTTATTGCCCCTGTGAGGGGAGCCTAAGATGTAAAGGATCAAAAAATATGCCGCACCGTTATTTTACCACTGAAATTTCCGACGGCACCGCCGTGCTACGGGGGGCCGACGCCCACCATCTCTCCCGCGTGATGCGGGGCAAACTGGGGGACACCGTCATCCTCTGCGACGGCAGCGCCGTCGAGTATACTGCCACCATTACCGGTTTCGGCGACGAGACGGTGGAGTTCAGCGTGGAGCCGGGCTACCCCAGCGCCGCAGAGCCCACCGTGGACGTCACCCTGCTGGTGGGCTACCCCAAGCAGGACAAGCTGGAGCAGGTCATCCGCCATGGCGTCGAACTGGGCTGTGACCACTTCATCCCGTTTTTCAGCCGCTACTGCGTGGCCGCGCCCAAGAAGGAAGAGCAGAAAAACGAGCGCTACAACCGCATCGCCTTTGAAGCCGCCAAGCAGTGCGGCCGGGGCATCCTGCCGGATGTGGCCCTTCCGCTGCCCAACTTCGGGGCTGTCTGCCGCAGCCTCGACCAGTATGACCTCGTGCTCTTCTGCTACGAGTGCGGCGGTGCACCCCTGCGCCAGCTTCTGGCTGAGGCCACGCCCGCCGATGGCGAAAAGCTGAAGATCGCCATCATCACCGGCGCAGAGGGCGGCTTCGCCGCCGAGGAAGCTGAGATGGCCGCAAAAGCCGGCGCAAAGACCGTCGGCCTCGGCCCCCGCATCCTCCGCTGTGAGACGGCCCCGCTGGCCGTCGTCTCTGCCATCATGACTCTGACGGGGAATCTTGAATAAGTTCTGACATCAGAAACGGCGTCCCGCCGAGGTGGGACGCCGTTTCTCATTTATTCTGCATCTGCATCCCGCAGGGCCTTTTTGATGGTCAACAGGTTCTGTGGGCTCATGGAGAAGCTGCGCAGGCCGAGGTGGAGATACTGGGTCGCGTTGACGGCATTGCCGACGGCGAGGCCGCAGATGGTGACGGGGATGTCCGCTTTCCTGGCGGCGTCCACCACCATGGCGATGAGCTTTTTCATGGCCGGGCTGGCGGGACGGTAGTAGTGCTCGGCAATGGCCAGTTCCCGGCTCACCGCGTGGGTGTACTGGGTCAAATCGTTGGTTCCGATGACGAAGAACCGGCAGCCGTGAGCCGTGAAGTCCTCTGCCGTCAGGCAGGCGGCGGGTACGCTGAGCATGACGCCGAAGGGGACGTCCGGCTCGAACTCCACGCCCCGCTCGGTGAGCTTGCGGCGGCAGTGGTCTACCACCTGCATGGCGGAATCCCAGTCCTCGATGTCTGTCACCATGGGGAACATGACCCGCAGCGGGCCTTTTGTGGCGGCACGCATGAGGGCGCAGATCTGAACTGCCATCTGGGGCAGATTGCGCAGGCTGCTGCGGATGCCCCGCAGGCCCAGCTTGGAGGACTGGACGCCCTGATAGGCGTCGGCCATGGTGCGGTCAGCACCGAAGTCGAAGGTGCGCACCGTCACCGTCCTGCCCCTGGCGGCGGCGAGGCAGGAGGTGTAAAACAGATACTGCTCCTGCTCGTCCATGGCGTGGCCGGGCATCATCATGTAGCTGCTGCGCAGCAGGCCCACGCCGGACGCGCCGGACTCCATCGCGGTCCCCACGTCCTCGGGGCCGAAGCAGTTGGCCAGAAGCTCGAATTCTTTGCCGTCCCGGGTGCGGTTGGGCAGCTCAAGCTGGGCGTTCAGCTCCTCGTTCTGGCGCTGCATCTCGCAGATGCAGGTGATGGCTCTCTGCCGGGCGGCGGCATCCGGGTCAAGGATGCACTCACCCTCGGTGGCGTTCAGGATGACCTCGCGGCCGTCGCAGTCTTTCAGAAAATCTTCGCCCACCTGGGTGATACCCGGGATGTTCAGCGAGCGGGCGATGATGGCCGCATGGCTCTGGCCGCTGCCCTCGGCGGTGATGAGGCCGAGGATGCGGCCCGCCGGGACGCTGAACAGATCGGTGGGCATGAGCAGGTCAGACGCGAGGATGACCGGGTGGTCGAGGGCCAGCCAGCTGCGGAGGCGGTGGCAGAGGATGTTGGTGATGCGCTGGGTCACGTCGAGGATGTCCACGCTCCGCAGCTGCATGTAGGCGTTGTCCTTCATGGCGGCCAGCTGAGCGGCGTAGCGGCGGCCCACACGGTCCATTGCCTCGGCGGCACCGACGCCGGCTTTTATCTGGAAAGCCACCTCATTCATGAAGCCCTCGTCTTCCAGCATCATGCTCTGGAACAGGAAGATGGCCTGCTCCGAGGGCGCGGCGCGGCCAGCCATCTCGTCCAGCTCCTGCTGAGCGACCTTGATGGCGTCTTCCAGCGCCTGCTTTTCCTGTTCGGGGTGGAAAGGCCCCTCGCCGAACACCAGCGGCGGGCGGTCCAGCCGGCTGACCTGACCCAGCACGAGGCCGGGCGATGCGGTAAAGCCCTTATATACCTTCATGTTTCCATCTCCTCCGGCGGCACTCTGCCGGTCAGCGCCCGGCAGACCAGTGCCTGCAAAAAGGTGTTGGGCAGCAGAGCGGCCCGCGCGGCCTGCGCCGGGCCTGCTTCACCCTCGAACAGCGGCTCGAAGCTCCTGAGGCGCTCGAAGTCGCATTTTGCAAGGAAAGCTTCTCCCAAAGTACGGGTGGTGTAGTAGGGGGCGGGGTCTACGCCCACGTCCTCAGCCACGGCTTCCAGCGGGGCAAGCTCTGCATCCGAGAGTTTTGCCAGCAGGAGAGCAGCGTCTGCCGTCAGGGTGGAGGGGTGCTTTTCCCGCACGTCCTTCTGGACGGCCTCGAAGGCCGCATGGAATGCGGCAGCATCCGCGCTGCTCTCAGCCCCGCTGTCCACAGCGTAGGCGCAGCCCCGCAGCCGCCCGAAGGCCCGCAATGTATCGTGGTAGCCCAGCTCGATGTTCCGCCGGGCGGTGGCGGGCTCGAAGTGGAGGATGTCGCCCAGCTCCCAGTAGCTTCGGATGAGGGTGGTGGGCAGGCCGGTGCGGTTGGGGCGGGTGATGCCCACACCCTCCAGGTCCACACAGACCAGCTCTTCTGCGCCCATCTTCTGGGCCAGCGCGGTGGGCATATTGTCCCGGTAGCCGCCGTCGAGGTAAGACACCCCGTCGATGGTGTGGGCCCGCAGGGCGGGGAAGCAGGCTGCAGAGGCCAGCAGGTAGTCTTTCACCTTGCCCTCGGGGATGTCTTCCAGCGGAAGCTCCCGGGCCTTGAGAGTCTTCTGCTCCACGGTCACGAGGCCCAGCCGGATGGGGCTTTTGCGGAGTTTATCTTCGTCCAACACCCGCTCGACGATCTCTTCCAGCGGAGTGACGTCCATGCCGCCCTGAGTCACAGCGTCTTTGAGGAATGCGTGCAGCTCGGAAAGCGGCGCATCCTCGGCGGGCAGCTCCATCACATCCTGGCTGCGGATGGTCAGCCACATGTCCCGGGCCGTCTCGTAGAGGTCGAGGGCGAACATGGCGCCGTTCAGGCTGCCGACGCTGGTACCCGTAATGATCTGGGGCCGCCAGCCCAGCTCGATCAGCGCCCGCCAGACGCCCACCTGATAGCTGCCGCGGGCGCCCCCGCCCGCCAGCACCAGCGCCTTTACGGGGGTGTTGTTCTGCGCCATGTTTTCTGCCTCCTTTGATGTGTTCCGGTTTTGCCTAGATTATAGCATATTTCCCGGGAGATTTCTCTCTGTTTTTGTAACAAAAAATGTGCTATAATAAATTCACCTTGCCAGAACGATTCAGGAGGACGACAGATGCACCGCAAGCAATGGATTTTCGACATGGACGGCACCCTCACCGACAGCATGACTGTGGTGTGGCAGGGCGCACCGCTGGAGCTGCTGCGCCGCTATGGCCGCACCGCAAGACCCGGCATCCACGATGTTCTGCTGAGCATGGGGATGGTGGAGGGCGCGGAATATCTCATCCGCACCTACGATCTGCCCCTGACCCTCCGGGACTACGAGCCTGCCATGTGGCAGGTCATCCGGGACCTGTACAAAAAAGTTGAGCTGAAGCCCGGTGTCCGGGAGATGCTGGCCCGGCTGAAAGCCGAGGGCGTGCGGATGTGCATCTGCTCCAACACCTGGGCAGAGCAGTGCGAAGAAGTGCTCACCCGGCTGGGCGTCGCAGACTATTTCGAGTTCTTCTACACCGCACAGGGCGCGAAGAGCAAAGCCCACCCCGAGGTGTTCCACGAAGTCCTCGAGCGGCTGGGCGGCAGCGAACCCGCCGACGCCGTTGTCTGCGAGGACGCTGTCTACGCCACCCGTACGGCTAGGCAGTGCGGCTTTTACCTCATCGACATCGAGGATGAGACCAGCGCTGCCGATAAGCCCGAATTGCAGCGCCTTGCCGACCAGTACATAACGGATTGGACGCAGCTGGACTGGACAAAATTATAAAGCAATGGGGAGGCTCTTCTGGGCCTCCCCATTGCTTTATCGGAACTGCTTTTCCAGATAATCTTTCAGCGCCGTGCGGGCTGCAGGCTCCCGCCCGCGGGGAACAGGGACCCGTGCGCCGCTCTGCATCCAGAACTCACCCGCCGCCAGCTGGGACACCGCCGCCAGATTGACCACATAGGAGCGATGAAGCTGGACGAAGCGCTCATCCGCCAAAAGCGGCTGGGCCACCTGTGCGAACGGCACCCGGACAGACAGGGACGGCACATCCTCGCCGCTGGCGAGATGGAAATGCACCACATGGTGGGTACACTCGAGGTATTCGATGTCCGCGAAGGGCAGCACCCGCAGACCCGACGCCGTGGCTACCGGGATGGCCGGGCCGTACTCCGGCTCGGTGGCCCGGGCCAGCAGAGCGTCCAGCTGTTCCGGCGGGACAGGCAGCAATAAATACTGCATGGCGTCCACCCGGTAGGCACTGTAGGCGTGGGCGGGCGTGTGGGCCAGAAAAGCCAGCGGGCTGCGCCGCCCCC
>OIZG01001996.1_pt1 | contig 10575 bp, 5 predicted proteins | sample 1588561 | NCBI WGS metagenome assembly OIZG01 (sample SAMN03283267) | human gut metagenome | biome: human-associated habitat; material: feces | host: Homo sapiens | place: USA | collected 2013 | reverse complement strand
AAAGAACTTTCCGCTACCAAGCAGGACTGAAACCTGCCACTGTCCTTTCTTCGGGACAAACGACGCATCATCACTGCTGCTGTAACGCTGCGCCATTGAAGGCGCAGCTGTCATACAGGTCAGCAAAAGTAATGTGCATAGTTTTTTTATCATCTTGTTACTTTTACGTAGTTAGGGAATTATTTCAAGAAGATAGCAAGAAGTGCTTTCAATTGAGCGCTTGCAGCATCATAGTCTGCCTTGGCAGCATCATATTCAGCTTCTTTTACTTTGATCTTTTCCTGGATACTTGCCAATGATTCAGTAATATAATCTGTATCAGTATAAGTACCTGCCGCTAATTTCTCTATATTTCTCTTAGCTTTAGCAACATCGGCCTTAGCGGCAGTGACATTTGCCAAAGCAATCATATGTTCTTGCTTAACCAAATTCTTGATAGCCTCCAAAGAACCTAAATCACCATTAGTAAAGTTATTATTCAAATAAACAGTGATTTCCGTTTCAATCTTACCTTTGATAATTTCATTATTGCCGTATTCTTTTTGTACTGTTGCAATATTATCATTTACTTCTTTAAAGACTTTATCATAAGCAGCCTGGGCTTCGTCGTTAGCTTTCTTAGCTTTATCTACAGCATCCGCCAAAGCAGTATTTGCTTTATCTTGAGCAGCCTGTTCTACAGCTTTTTGAGCAGTAAATGCTTCTTTCAAAGCTTTGTAAGTTTCTACCTGATCAATTATAGCTTGTAGACTAGCCGTTTCTGCTGTTGCCCAAATCATCTTACCAAGAGAACCATAATTACCATTCTTCAAGGCGTCTACATGATTACCACCAGCCGCAGCTATTACTTCGTCCTTAGATACTGGCAATCTTCTTGGATTATTACCTGAATTGAAATTATCGCTAAATACAGCAGAAGAAGCAGATTTCCACTTTTCCAATGGAGTCTTTACACTGGAGTCTTGCTCTACATCTATTAATTTTCCAATATTTTCTTTACTAATTTCATTTGCAGTAGCGATGTCACCAGCATCCCAAGTGATAAAGCCTAAATCTACTCCAACAACTTTCTTAAAGTTATCAGCGTCTGCTATCAGCCAAGCAGAGATTTTTTTCGTATCACTTCCTTTTGTCGCAGTTGCCTTAGTAACTTGTGCTTCTTTAGCCAATGCATCCTTATAGTATGCAACTAAAGCCGTAGCTACAGCATCAATATTAGCTTCTTTTTTTCTATCTTCCGGTTTAAGTCCATTATATTTCTTTATTGCAGCATTAGCGGCTACCTCTGATTTCTCCAATTCTATTTTCAGACTTTCATCATAAGCTGCCATTGCATCTTCCCATGCTTTATAATCTTTAGCATAGTTCTCTTCAGCTTCTTTTTGCGCTGCAAGAGCTGTAGCCAATTGTGGTTTGGCCCATTCTATATTTTCCAAATCAACACCTTTAGTAGCCTTATCAATCAGCTTAACCCAACCATCAATCTGACTTTGTGCTTCAGTAATTTGTATACTTTTAGCATAGGCAAAAGTACCAGTAGAAGAATTATAACCAGCAACAGTTGTTCCACTAGGTATTACATCATTCAATCCTTTCTTTACACTTTCAGCCTCTACTTTCTTAGAATAAGCTGCAGCTGTTTTAGCTTTGTTCTTGTTAGAGTTCTGGTTATTTTTAGCAGTCTCCAACTTATTACTAGTAGCATCCAAGTCAGATATCAGTTTAGGATTAGCAACTTCCAACTTGCCTTTTTCAATATTATACTGTTGTTCCTTGACCTTTGCAGCAGCAATTTCTTCTTCCAGCTTCTTGACTTCTGCTTCCCAATCTGCAACAGTAGTATACTCATTATCCAAGATAGCTTTCAAGTTATCAGCATACTTCTGCGTCATTTCTAAAGCAAATTCTGCATTTTTCAATGCATTATCCAAAACCGCTTCTAAATTATTATCAGCTACTATATCAGAATAGTTAGCTAATTGCTCCTGAAGTTTTTTCAAGCTACCGGCTTTATAGCCATCCGCAGACTGGGTAGGATCTTCAGTAATAAGATAAACATAATACTTAGTCGTAGAAGAATTAGTCTCCGTGCTTTCATCCGGATTTGTAGTAGTAGTGGAATTCGCAACTTCCGATGACAGAATTCTTTTGATAACAGTTGTTGAATATCCATACATTGCCTTGTCCATTGCTTGTTTTGCATAGGCGACTTGCGCTTGTACACCATTCAAACGAGCTTGTTCTTCATCTGTCAGCAACAACTTGGAAGCTTCAATCTGTTCCATAGCTTGCTTGTAAGCTTCCTGTGCTTTAGCAGTGGCAGTTTCGGCAAGAAGCATTTTTTCCTTATACTGCTCAACAATCAATGCCTTTTCATTTTCCCACTTAGTTTTGTCAGCTTCCGCTTTTGCAATGGCAGCTTCCGCTTCTGCTTTTGCTTGTGCAGTAGCAGCTTCTTCCTTTTCAATCAGGAGTTGCTTCAACTGAATATCCAGTTCATGCAACTGCAAATCAATTTCTGCAGATTTATTCTGAAGTGCCAAACCTGCATTAACTAACTCTTGCTCCGCAACCTGTGCTTTTCTCAATTCAGCCTCTACAAGCTCAACTGCAGCTTGAGCTTTGATAAAATCAGACTTTGCTCCCCTAAGTTCTGCAATGCCTTCCGGTTCATCGGTATCAATACATCCCGTGAATGTCGCCGTCGTACCTGCCATGAGCAAGGTTGCGACTAAATACGTCCATTTTCTCATAAAAGTAAATTAAATGTTATACAATTAATAAATAAAAAATTTGTTTGTACTAATTCATGATTTATTTCGCTTCACTCCCCCTCTTCCCGTTACTTTGTAGGTAACGGGAAAAACCTTGTGCCTGCTCTTTTAGAGTAGTCTATACTAGAAAATAATACGATATATGACGAATCTTCTTACCCCTGCTTATGAGAAAAAGTAGAGGGGCGGGAAATCTATTGCAAAATTTAGACGTTAACAAAGCTCTAAGACAAAGAATCCACGTGTTCTTCTGTGTTTATTCCTATTTTGAGTAGTTTATTAGAAAAAATGTACGATTTTGTTTGGATGTTTTAAGAAATATGCTCATATTTGCAGCGTCTTTTCTTCCCGTTACCTACAAAGTAACAGTACTATTAATCAATCACTTGCCACAAACATAGCTCCTCTTCAGCGAAGATAGAATCGTCACATTCGCTTCATCTATTTTCTTATTCTTAAAAGGTTTTAGATAAGTCTCTGTGACGATAATGGATGAATGTCCCATCGCCTCTGAAATAATGCCTGGATGTATCTCGCAATAATATGCCATTGTAGCCCAAGTATGCCGAGCCGTATATGAGCTTAAATCAGAAGTCAATGCAAGTACTTGTTTCAGCAACAGAAGCTGATAGTTAAAATTACGCAAAGCTATCTGATATTCCCTGTAGGTAGCTTCGGTACTCTCTCCGCCAGTCAGTATGGGAAAAAGATAAGGAGAAGCAGAATCGGTGTTCATATACTTTTTTATTAGTTTCATAGTTTCCGGCAGAAGCGTCACAGTTAGAAGCCGCCCGGTTTTTCTACGACGATAAGTAAGCACATTCCCCACCATATCCTGCTTTTTAAGATAGGCAAGATCTACAAACGGCATACCACGAAGCATGAACATTAAGAAAAAATACGCGCGCGTACGTTGTAATTCTTCCCTTCCCTGATGAATTTGTTTGGGAAGCTCTTTCATCAATCGTTCCATATCCTCCTTTTCCAGTGCACGCTTTCTGTCAGCACGCGTTCCTGTATAAACATACCGGAAATGATGCGGTATATAAGATGCCATACGACGGTCAACCGCGCGGTTGTACACCGCCCTCAATGTACGCATATAGGTTGAAACCGTGTTCCAACTACAATCCTTTTCCCGCAAATACGTTTCAAAACTTTTAAGAAACTCCTGATTCACTTTCTTGAATGACAGATTCCTGCTCCCGTTAAATGCAATGATAGCATTCATGCTACTCCTGTAAACATGAGCAGTTCCATAATTCCCACTTTTTCGAAGCCCTTCAGCTACTTCCTTCATAAATGAAATCAAATTCCCCATTTTTATTAATTTTAGTTATCACTCAAGCACGTCCCTGAAGAAAAGCGCCCTCACCGCAATTCCCCCCAATGCTCTTAATTCAAAATCTCAAAGTATCATCATACAAATATGATGAATTATGTTTTCTTTATATACACCCGATGTGTTCCTCTGCCATCAATCCCGATACCGGAACCGGGCGTATACGCCCATTGGCGCAATTCATTGGTAGCCGCTGTGCGCAGCAGACCTGTCAGCTTCCGGTATTCGTAGACTGTCAAAAAAAGGATGTTCCTCCAAATATCTGACAGCCAATGCAAGCCGTTGCGCCGGAGTATACTTCTGTGAAGAACGTTGCGACTTCCACGGAGCTCTTTCCAGCAGACATCTTCCATTGATACGCCTTATCATCTTCCTGTCTACACGAAAGTTCACGTTTCCCACCACAATGCTTCGTGCGTTACGATGGGTTTCGCCTTCTCCGGCCTTTTCACGCTCTTTATCTTTGCATAACGCCAACGAAGGAGAGAATGTTCCAATGCCATCCAGCTTCACAGACTTGCCTTCTGCCATCTGATGTGCCATCTCAATACCTATTTGTGTAATTACGCCTTCCACATCTCCGACATTAAAACCACTGCTGGATGCTATCTGACGTATCAGCTCCTCGGTAGAAACCTGATCCATCATTGCAAACCGAGGATAAAGTACTTGTTCGCCCGTTCCATGAATATCGGGCATTTCTTCCATTACATACATTGCCATAGTACTAAAGTTTATTTGAAATATTGATTACTAATAGAAAACATCCTTGCTATAGGTAGAAAACTTGTTCTCCCCTAGAAGAAAAGTTCTTTTTCCCTTAGGGCAAACTAAAACCGCAAGTTCTGGTTTTATAACTGAAACTTCTGATTACATAATCAAAAGTTCCGGTTTTATAATCAGAACTTGCGGTTATAGTTTTCTTACCAACAAAGATACGTTTTCCTGCCGGGATAAGCAAGTTTAATCCCTATGAAAAGAAAGTTTGATTACAATTCAGTTACTATCACCGTTTCTTTACTTTATATCCTTTCAAGGTAAAACCTACTTCAAACAAATTCAAAAGGGCTATCCGGATGTTATCTTCAATATAGGTTCCCATAGTATCATATTTCGCAAAGTTGACGGGAAGCAACCTGTTATTTCTCCTATAGTTTTCATCCGGTATTTTACCAGTAAACCGTTCTTTCTTCTTCACTCCCCAACGAACGGTTTTACTGCAAGGGAGAGGTATACCGATCGTCAACACTTTTTCTTTTGTTGCCGTATCGGTGATTCCATGTTTCCGGATACTGATATGATTGGCTCCCAAATAAGTACCGATATACAGGACAATTGTCAGCTTCCAATCGTCCAAAGCCTCATCGGTTTGAATGCCATTTACCAAATCAGAGAAATAGTCCTCAACCATTTCTTTGTCAAAACTGTTTAGTTCGGGCCATTCACATTTCTCAAACAACTGATGCACATTGACAGGAACCAGTAAAGTGGTTATTTCTAATTGATATTTCATTCATTTCATTTTTATACCATTGCATTTTAAATCGTCTCAAATATCTTACCGACTATAAATATACAATTTTATCAAATCAAATGCTAAAGAACAGAGCTTTTTTATCCAACCACCTACTAAAAAGAAAAGACTGTTTGACATACCCTCACTTATATAAATAGGGTTTATCAAACAGTCCTTTCCTTTCGAGTTATCATTCGTTTTTTCCAGTGAAGAACGTTATCGTTTCCAGCCTTTACGGCATTTCAGTCTCCACTTGGAATTTACGGCTTACTTTCATTAAGTTGATGGTGTAAGTGACTACGTTCTGTGCTTCCTGAACCATCGTGAGATATACCATGCTAACCCGGATACTTCCTGATTGGCTTTGGATGCGTTGCAGTTCCTTACGTTTCAATAGCGAAAGCTGTCCGTTGAGGTCGTTGGCACGACGGATTTCTTCTTCCAGATTGTTGTACTCGTTGTTTTCCATTTTCTTACGGCATTGCTGAATCAGATATGTAATATCTTCGGCAACATCGCTGAATTCACCTTTCTGAATGGCATCCAATGGGTTGAAGTTATTGTCGGTATGTTCCAGGCAAGGTTCGCAGAGACGAGAAATACTGTAAACGAGTTCGCTGGCAAAGTCGTTGCCTTGATAGTAATAAAGTCCCTTTTCGAGTACGGTGTTGTTGTCGAGGCGGCACATGGCTACGGTGCCGGAACGTTTCATCTGTTTGATGAGCTGTTTTTCAAATTTTGTGGAACCCATAGCACGACGCAGTCCTCGAAGATTTTCGTGGAGGAAAGAAGTGACGGTCAGTTCGAAGTTAGTTTCTGCATATTCCAGCACTTTGGAAAGTTCTTCACGGGTGTGCTTACGCATCAGTTGCAGGGCTTCTGTGCTGTCTGTGGCTTGCATAAGTTGCTTCAGAGTTTCGTTACCTTGTTCTTTCGCTTTGCGTTTTTTGTACATCACTTGGCTACGGATCAGAATGAATACAGCTATACCGATGAGTGCGATGATAGAGATATTTCCTCCATAATGAAGTACGAGGGCTACGAAGAAACAGATGGTGAAGGCAGCTCCGGCAGTGATGAACCAGCCACCGATGACGCTTAATACGCCAGTAATACGATAAACGGCAGAATCACGTCCCCAGGCACGGTCGGCCAAGGAGGTACCCATAGCTACCATGAAGGTTACGTAGGTGGTAGAAAGAGGAAGTTTCAGGGAAGTTCCCAAGGCGATGAGCAGACCCGCTAATACTAGGTTGACAGAAGCGCGGACAAGGTCGAAAGCTGCTCCGTCGGCAATGATGGCTTCGTCTTTGCGGAAGCGGGAGTCAAACCATTCTTTGCTGCCACTTGGCATAATGCGGGAGATTCCGTTGGCAAGTGTCATACTGATGCGGACTACTGTACGGGCAATCGGGGTACTTCCGAATGTTTCTTCTCCTTCATCTTGACGGGAAAGGTCGACGGATGTTTTAATTACGGCATGTGCCTTTTTAGAAGTACAAAGGGCGTAGACCATAACGGCTCCGGCTCCGATAAGGAAATACCACGGGGTTTTGGCGGGTCCCAGCAGGGAGGTCATCAGGAAGCCGTTCGGATTTCCTCCTCCGTTGGCGGTATAGTCCATAAAAGAGGAGAAGCCTGCGAGGGGAACACCGATGAAGTTGACAAGGTCGTTGCCGGCAAAAGCGAGAGCGAGGGCGAAGGTGCCCATCAATACAATTACTTTGAAAACGTTGATTTTCATCCAGTGAAGGATTTGCATCAGTACGGTGAAGAACACGAAGAAGACGGCGATTAACATCAATGTGTTGTCTTGTATCCAGTGTTTGTTTTCGGGGGTCATGAAGGAGCTGTCTTTCAGTCCTTTGATAAGCATGAAATAGATGATGGCGGTAGCGGCTACACCTCCGAAGAGTGCAATGCTGTATTTCATCTTTTTCGTATAGTTGAAGGTGAATACCACACGGGCCAGCCATTGTACGATCATTCCGAAGAAGAAGGCGATGGCGACGGATACGAAAATGGCCATGATGACGGAAAGGGCTTTGTCGGTGTTTATGAGGTCGCCCAAACCGAGGGTGTCGCTATTATGTACTTTGATAAGTGAGAGGGCGAAGGTTCCTCCGAGTAGTTCAAAGACTAATGAAACGGTGGTGGAGGTGGGCATACCCATGGAGTTAAATACGTCCAGCAGTACTACGTCGGTCAGCATGACGGCTAACAGGATGCACATGATTTCGGCAAAGTAGAAGTGCTCGGGCTGGTAGATGCCGTGCCGGGCTATGTCCATCATGCCATTGGATAGGGAGGCGCCAATAAATATGCCGACGCCGGCTATGAAAAGGATGGTTTTAAACGAAGCGGCTTTGGCACCTACCGCGGAGTTTAAGAAGTTGACTGCGTCATTGCTGACTCCGACTATCAGATCGAAGACGGCAAGGACGAAGAGGAAAATGATAATGCATAAATAAATAGTCTCCATAAATAATATGTGTATGTTGTTTCCAGTTGCAAAGGACGGGATTTGACGTTGCAGGGAGGTGTCATACATGTTACAATTGTATTACAATCATCTTTCTTTTGTCTTGAAACAAAAGAAAGAAGCAAAGAAAAATTCAAGGCTGACTTTTTTCTCCTACTCGCTTCCTTCACTTCGCTAAAGGGCAGAAACTCGCTACGCTCAAACAGTCTGCCCTTCTTGACGCTACGTTACGGGCGCTCGCTTGACGGAGAAAAAAGTAGGCCGGGAAACCATGCGGGGTGCAGGTCATTGTGATCGTATGTACGATGGGGGGCTGGGGTATGGTTGTAATGATGTGTTTTGCAATGATGTGTTTTGCAATGATGTGTTTTCCGCAGCATAGTTGCTGCGGAAAGGATTTGATGTTAGCTGTTAGTTTTGTTTAGCCAGTCGTAGAAGGTGTATTGGGCTCGGACGGCAGGGGTGCCGGGTGTTCTTTTTTTGAATATGTTTTGCAGCTTATCATCTACCCAGCAGGCTTTTTGGTTGTCGGCGAGTTGGATGTCGAGCATTTCGATCAGGTTGTCACGCAGGTCGGGGGCAAGAACGGGGGTGATGGCTTCGATGCGGCGGTAGAGGTTACGGCGCATCCAGTCGGGAGAGCCCATGAATACTTTGGGGGTGCCGTCGTTGCCGAAGTACCAGATGCGGGCGTGTTCGAGGAAGCTATCCACAATACGGGTGACACGGATATTACGACTGTATGACTGTCCGGGGATAAGACAACAGATACCACGGACGATAAGGTCGATTTGTACACCGTGTTCGGAGGCTTCGTAGAGGCGGTCTATCATGGTAGGGTCTTGGAGGGCGTTCATTTTTAGGATGATGCGTCCTTGCTTGCCTTCGTCTGCGAGGGATATTTCGCGGTCGATCAGGCGGTTCAATTCGGGAATGAGGTTGAAACGGGCTACCAAAAGGGTGGTGAACTTCGGGTCTTCTTTTCCTTGCAGGGTACGGAAGAGGTTATAGAGGTCGGCCACTATTTCTTTGCGACAGGTGAAAAGGCCGCAATCGGCGTAAAGGGTGGCGGTTTTTTCGTTAAAGTTGCCGGTGCTGATGTAGGCGTAGCTGGGGATTTTCTCACCGTTTAATCCGCGACGACGGATCAGGGCTACTTTGGCGTGCACTTTCAAACCAGGGATGCTGTAGATTATCTTGATACCGGCGGCTTGCATCATTTCGGCGGTGGCAAGGTTGTTTTCTTCATCAAAGCGGGCTTTCAGTTCCACAAATACGGTGACTTTCTTGCCGTTTTGGGCGGCGGCTATCAGGGTGTTGATGACGGCGGAGTTTTCCGCTACGCGGTATTGAGTTACCATGATTTCACGGGTTTCCGGGTTGTGCACGGCTTCATATAGGAAGTGGATAAAGTGCTCGAAAGAGTGATAAGGATAATATAATAACAGGTCCTTTTTGGCGACGTAATTGAAAATGGATTCTTTCTCATCGAGGACGGTCAGCTTCATCGGCTTCGGTTTTTCGAGGCTATGAAGGGATTTGTTCGGGTTGGGAAGATGACGCAGGTCTTCGAGGTTCAAATGCTTATCACCGGGGACAAGTTCGTCACGCTGAATACGGAAGGCATCCACAAGGAAGTCCAGGAATTCAGAAGGCATAGCACGGTCGTAGACGAAACGGCAGACGTCACCGATCTTGCGTTTCTTCACTTTCTTCTTGAGTTGAGCGACGAGGTCGGCACTGCTGGCGGTGTCGTCAATCAATATATCAGCATCACGGGAAATTTTGATACAGTAGCTGGAGTCGACATCGTAGCCGGGGAAGATCAGGTTGAGGTTTGCCTTGATGATGTCTTCGGTAAACATCAAATAATGATTTTTCTCGCGAGACGGAAGTTCGATGAAGCGGGGCACTTTGGCGTAGGGTTGTTTCATCACAAAGTAAAGGGGTTGTCGGAGGTCTGTTACATTTGGCCTTGCTGCTTCCATACCTACTTTTATACCTTCTCCGTCATTTCTTTCATTTATGCACTCTCCGGTATATTTTTCTATATTTTCTTTAGTTTCTTCTCCTTTGTTTTTTTCTTCTTTCTTCGGACAGACTCGTATTGCCAGGTAAAGGCGGTTATCCCGCAGGAAGGAGACAATTTTATCTTTGGATACAGGCACAGGTTGCAGGTAGGGAAAGATTTCCTCCCGGAAAAAGTCTTTGATAAACTGTTGGTGGAACGGTTCTACATGGTTGTCTTGATAAAAGATGATATGATTTTTGCGCAGGGCAGGCAGTATTTTTTGTTCATAGATGCGTACACGGTCATCCAGCTGGCGGGTGACTTCTTTATTTATTTCCTCTACCAGTTCGCGGGCTGACTGTACGGTTTCTTCATCGCTTTCCGTAGCGCCGGAAGCAACAGCTTTATGGTCGGCTACACGGATTTTGTAAAACTCTTCGAGGTTGGAAG
>OIZG01001994.1_pt1 | contig 10595 bp, 9 predicted proteins | sample 1588561 | NCBI WGS metagenome assembly OIZG01 (sample SAMN03283267) | human gut metagenome | biome: human-associated habitat; material: feces | host: Homo sapiens | place: USA | collected 2013 | reverse complement strand
ACGGGACGGTGAAATCGATCATCTGGCTCATAGCGTCTTCTCCTTTTTGCGGCCCGTGCTCAGAGGGCGCCGATCTTCTTCCGGCAGGCGGAGCAGATGCAGTAGCCTGCAAACTGCGCGGCCTGCTCATCGACGGTCCCGCAGAAGTCACAGCTTCCCTTTGGGCGGTACTTTTTGAGGACGATGGCGTCTCCGTCAACGAAGATTTCGAGCTTTGCATCCGTTTCCAGCTTCATGCTGGTGCGCAGCTCCTTGGGCAGAACGATCCGCCCCAACGCATCGATCCCGCGAACGATTCCTGTACTTTTCATTTTGTGCTTCTCCTTTACCTAATTCGCACTGCTTCTCGTATTTTCCTCATTTTTCCGGGCCACGCTGCCCGGCCACAAATCCGGTGATAGGAAAATTGTTCCAGTGCTTCATTAGTATACAAAATAGTTCCTGCTTCGTCAACGCCTGCGGTCCGTTTCGACAAAAACTTCCCGGATGTTTTTGGAATGGGCACAAAAATGCCCGAAGGCAGTCCGCCTCCGGGCGAAAAGTTCCGGTTCGTGCGATTTTTTAAGATTTTTTGCTGCTCGTCCCACGCTTCGAGCCGTTCCGTCCCGGCACCAGAAACAGGGCATCTTCGTCCGGGATGGGGCACGTTTTGCCGCCGCAGCAGGCAGAGAGCGACACGGCGACCAGGGACACCTTCTCCGTATCCGACAGGTGCCCGTAGACCCAGATCTCCGCCGAGGCCCCCGGCTTCAGCACGGTGCTCCGGGCCGACGTGACGACGTAGCATGGATATTCGTCTGTCTGCGCTCCGTTCGTCAGATAACAGAGCGAACCGATCCAGCGGCTCTTTGTGCCGTTCTGGTAAAGTCGGCCTTCCCGGAACGTCCCATCCGCAGCGTCCGTAAACTGTGCGGCGGTATTTTCCAGGTCCAGCGTCTCCTTTGTGTGGTTCTTCACCCGGAAGTGCACACAGAAACCGGACGGCGTCAGGGTCTGCCCCAGCACGGTAAACTCCGGGAACGCCGCAGATGTATCCGGCTCCTGCACTTCCGACGAAGCAGGCGTCCCGGACGCTGCCGGTGTTTCCGGGGCCGACGGTGCGCTGGATGCAGGCGGCGAGGCCGGTGGCTCGGATGCAGCGGGGTGTTCGGACCCAGCTGACGTCTCCGGCTGCGAGGACGGTTCGGACCCGGCCGGGCTGCCCGGCGATGCCGTGGGCGGCGAAGCTGCGGGCGGCTCCGAGACGGCAGGGCGTTCCGACGCGGCCGGGCGTTCAGAGCTGGTCGGCGGCTCCGGCTTTGCGGACGGCGCCGAAGCGGCGGTACTGCCCGACGGCGCAGCCGACTCCGCAGGGGCCTGCGGCTTCTTCTTCGGCGTCAGGCTGCCGATGGCCTGCTCCTTCCACAGAAAATCCGCCCGTGTCCAGCTGCCTTCGCTGGCCGGGAGGAATACATACCCATACGCCACCGTGCTCTGCCCCGGCTGCAGAGCTTCGGCTGCGCTTTCAAGGGCCGCAACGACCGGCTTTTTCACCACAGTCTCCTGCGTCGTCCGGAGCACCGCCGTCAGATGTTCTGCGGCCTTGCCCGCAGCGACCCGGTCCGCAGACATGCCGTCCACTGCGTTGTCCACCGTCACGTTCCCAAGTGATGCGCTGGTGTTGAACGCATGGACGACCTGTTCCGTCGTATTTTCCACGCGGACTTTGACCACGATAAGGGTGCCCTCCTGCCCGGAGCAGACCGCCGATACGCTGGTGTAGTCCATCGGCTCACAGCGGAGAAAGTCTTCCACCTCCGGTTCCTGCGGCGATTGAGCTTCCGACTCAGACGCGGCTGTCGAACTGGACACCGATTCCGGTTCCGAAGGCGCAGGTGCCGCCGGAGAAGAAGCCGTATCCTCGTCCGTTCTGCCCGCCGCCGGAGCAGACGCGGGCGGTTCCGGTGCAGCTGCCCCGCCTCCGCCGCAGCCGGTCAGCAGCAGAACGGCCAGACAGAGCAGCACCGCAAGCGCCCTGCTCTTTTGCCGCACTGCATCGAACGATTTTTGTTTCATTGCCTCTACCTCCGCCCGAATGTGTTGAAATGTGTCGTTTTTATTTGACCGTTTTTCGCGACGTTTGTCAATCGTTTCGGCAGCGTTTCGCTCCAAAGTTTTTCTCCGAAAATTGGGCAGATTCGACGATTTTGATCGTTTTCGGGAGAGAACGCCCCCTTCCGGCCGTTCTTCGCGTCTCCTCGTTGACAAAATCGCGCTGAACAGTTAAACTAAAGGGTAGCAATTCACAAATTTATTTGCCGATATAGATAAGGAGCGTTTTTTATGCCGAGCAATAAAGTCCGCACCCGTTTTGCCCCCTCGCCCACCGGCTATATGCACGTTGGCAACCTGCGCACCGCGCTGTACACCTACCTGATGGCCAAGCACGAGGACGGCACCTTCATCCTCCGCATCGAGGACACGGACCAGGGCCGCTATGTGGAAGGCGCGGTGGACGTCATTTACAACACCCTGCGCGAGGCCGGGCTGAACTGGGACGAAGGCCCGGACATCGGCGGCCCGGTCGGCCCCTATGTCCAGAGCGAGCGAATGGGGATGTTCAAACAGTATGCCGAACAGCTGGTCGCCGAGGGCAAGGCATATTACTGCTTCTGCACCGAGGAGCGCCTGGAAGCGCTGCACGCCGAGCAGCGCGCCAACGGCGAGATGACCCACTACGACGGCTGCTGCCGCGACCTGCCCGAAGAGGAGGTCCAGAAGCGTCTGGCCGCCGGAGAACCGTACGTCATCCGCCAGAAGATCCCCCGCACCGGCATCACCGGCTTCGACGATGTGGTCTACGGCCACATTGAAGTCGAGAACAGCGAGATGGACGACCAGATCCTCATCAAGACCGACGGTATGCCCACCTACAACTTCGCAAATGTCGTGGACGACCACCTCATGGGCATCACCCACGTCATCCGCGGCAGCGAGTATCTGTCCTCCACCCCGAAGTATAACCTGCTGTACCAGGCTTTCGGCTGGAACATCCCCAACTATATCCACTGCCCGCCGGTCATGAAGGACGCTCAGAACAAGCTGTCCAAGCGCAACGGCGACGCCAGCTATCAGGATCTCGTTGCAAAGGGCTACCTGACCGAGGCTATCCTGAACTACATCTGCCTGCTGGGCTGGAGCCCCAAGGGCGAGTACGCCGAGCAGGAGATCTTCTCGCTGGCTGATCTGGTCAAGATCTGGACGCCGGACGGCATCTCCAAGTCTCCCGCCATCTTCGACCCCCTCAAGCTGCGGGCCATCAACGCCGAGTATATCCGCCGCCTGTCCCCCGAGGAGTTCCTCGCCAAGGCTGAGCCCTGGATCGACAGCGCCGTCCATACCCCCATCAACAAGAAGCTGCTCTGTGCAAACCTGCAGCCCCGCTGCGAGGTCCTGGGCGAGATCCCCGAGCAGCTGGATTTCTTCGACGCCATGCCCGAGTATGACGTGAGCCTCTACGCCAACAAGAAGCAGAAGACCACCCCTGAGTCCGCAAAGGAGGCGCTGGAAGCCCTGCTGCCCGTGCTGAGCGACGAGGCACTGGACTTCAATGACCGTGACACCGTCTTCGACGCCTGCAAGGCCAAGGCCGAGGAGCTGGGCAAGAAGAATGGCTGGCTGCTCTACCCGCTGGGCATCGCCCTCTCCGGCAAGCAGCGTACCCCCGGCGGCGGCACCGACCTCGCCTGCATGATGGGCCGCGAAACGACCCTCGAGCGGGTGAAGGCCGCTATCGAGAAGCTGAATGGCTGAAATACCTTATAATAAAAAGTGAGGAGGCAGTCTGTATGATGTATCCGTTTATGACGTTGGACGATAACACCGAGGTCGTCCATTCGGAGATGCTCCCGGATGGCCGCGTGAAGGTCTATTTTGAAAAGCCGGATGCAAAAGACTGCTTCCATTCTGCTGTCTGCTATCTTCCGGATTACAAATGGGAAGACATCAACGGCTTTACCCCGGAGGAAATTGCCCGGTATCAGGAGCTTGTGGAATCTACGGCTCATCTGATTCTGCAGTTCTCCAAAGAGGGAGGGGTCGAAAATGCCGCAGGTTTTTAAGATAGGCTCTTACTGGGTCTATTTCTGGGCCAATGAGAACGAGCCGCTGGAGCCTATCCATGTTCATGTGGCACAGGGCGCACCCAGCGCAAACGCCACCAAGATATGGATAACACGAGCCGGAAAGTGCTATCTGAGCAATAACAATTCGCAGATACCGCCCCGCATTCTGCGGAACATCATGGCCATCATTGAGGCGCGAAGTGCCGAGGTGGTCGCAAAATGGACGAGCTTTTTTGGCGAAGCGCACTACTTCTGCTGAGATTTTATCCCATCCCATCACCCCGCCAAAAACTGCGCGCACTCTGCGCTACAGTATACGCAGAAGGCGCGGGAAACAGAACAGCACAGCGTGATATTGCAAAAGATCCCCGCCGGAAAGCGGGGATTTTTTCATGCAGGTATCTTTTCGGACGATACAGCTCACAGACGGGAAAAAGCGGGTGAACGGTGCGCTCCGGGCGCGGGCGGCAGTGCGGCCTGCCCTGCGGCAGGGGAGCGCGTTCCTGCTGGGGCTGGCTGGAGGCTGGGCCGTGCTGTACGGTGCGCTGATGCCTTTCGGGCTGGGGCTGACGCTGGGCTTTGCGGAGGACTGCTTCGCTGTGGGAGCCGCTGGGGCCGCACTGGGGGTGCTGGCCCGGAGTTTCGGAACGCTGACCGTGGAGAGCGTCTGCCTGCTCTGCGCACTGGGTGCGGCGGTAGCGGCACGGTGGCTCTGGCCCGGCCGATTCGTCCCGGCGGTGGCGGCTGGCTGCGGCACACTGGTGGGAAGCGCAGTCTGCTTCGCAGCGGGGGAGGAAAACGGCGTTCAGACCATCCTGTTCTGCGGCGGCGACGCCCTGTTGGCAGCGGCGGCGGGGTACGGCCTGCGGCGCTTCCCGCCCGAAAAACCGGGCATGGGCAGTCTGATCTTGTCTGCCGCTGTGGCCGCCGCACTGGGCGGGATGAGCTTTGGCTTCTTCCTGCCCGGGGTGATGGCCTGTGCGGCGGCAGAGCTGGCCCTCTGCTGCAAGGGCCTGCCGCTGGAGGCATTGGCTTTCAGCGGGGTGACGGGTGCGGCTCTGGCCGCGTCAGACCCTGCCCTTGCGCCTGCCGCCGCCGGGCTTGCCTGTGGGTGTGCCGCTGCGGCAGTGCTTGCCCCGGCGCGACGGGTGGAGGGGCTTGCGGCCTATGCGGGCGGCTGTGTGGCGGGGGTGCTCTGCATCCAGCCGCTGGCGGGGGCGTTCAGCTTTCTGCTCAGTGCCGGGGCGGGTGCGGGGCTTTGCACCCTGCTGCCCGCGGGCTGGCTGATGCCTGCCCTCAAAGAGGACGACCCGCCCGGCGACGAGCGGCCGCGCCTCTCTGCCGCCGCGACCCGGCTGGAAGCGGTGGCCGAAAGCCTCTCCTCGCTGGCGGAGACGGTGAACGAGGTATACGACGCTTTTCCACGCCGGTGCGAGGGTTTCCGATGGGTCATCGACAACATCCACGACGGCCTTTGCGCCAACTGCGGACGGCGGGAAGTCTGCTGGAAGCAGGAGCACGCCTCCACGCTGGAAGGAATGGAGGCCCTGCGCCCCATTCTGGAAGAAAAAGGCCATCTGGAAGCGGCACTTCTGCCCGGTCAGCTGGCGCGATGCATCCACCCGGCGGCGCTCTGCGCGGCGGGGGACAAGGCGTTTGCACTCTACCGCAGCCGCCGGGAGGCCCGCGTCCACTCCGAGGCCATGCGGACGGCCCTTACTGAACAGTACAGCGCCGTGGCCGATGCACTGGGCGTCCTCAGCGAACAGCTGGGCCGTCCCGGAAGCCCGGAGCCCTACAAGTCTGGCCGGGTGTCGGCGCTGTTCGCTCAGCTGGGGACGCCGCCGCTGGAATGTGCTGTGACGCTGGACGATTTGGGCCGCACCCGGGCGGCAGTGACGCTGCCCCGCACCCGCTTCAATGAAAAAGAGCTGGCCGCTCTGGCCGGAGAGGTGGGGCATATCTGCCGCCGCAGCCTCGAGCCGCCGCAGGTGCTCTCCTGCAAGGGGATGACCACCCTGCTCTTTGCCGAAAAGCCCCTGCTCCGGGCCGTATTCGGGACGGCGGGCGCGGCGGCGCGGGGCGAGATCTCCGGCGACGCAGTCCAGCAGTTCTGCAGTGCGGCAGCGGCCCAGATGATACTCTGCGACGGCATGGGAACGGGACGTCCGGCGGCAGTAGACGGCAACCTCGCCGCAGAGCTGACGGCACGCCTGCTCAAAGCGGGCTTTACCGCAGAGCTTGCGGCCCGGCTCGTGAATGTAGCGCTGGCGCTCAAGAGCGACGAGGAGAGCGGCGCGACCCTCGACCTCGTGAGCGTAGACCTCTATACCGGCACAGCCCGGCTCTTCAAGGCCGGTGCGGCCCCGGGCTTCCTCGTTCATGGGGGCAAGGCCCGGGCTGTGGGCGAAGCCAGCCTGCCGATGGGCATCCTCGGCGGCGTCAGCGGGCAGAGCCGGGTGGTGCATCTGGCGGCGGGGGACTATGTGGTGCTGGTGTCGGACGGCCTCTTGGTGGACGGTCCCGGCTGGGTGATGCAGCAGCTGGAACTCTCCGCTGCCAAGGCAGAACAGCCCGACGTTCTGGCGAAAAAGTTGGTGGAAGCCGCCCGCGCCCGCGCCGTCCAGCGGGGCCGTCCCGACGACATTACCGCCGCTGTCCTCCGGCTCGAAAACAGCTGAGTTGCTTTTTGGGCGGCGAGGGGGTATACTTATCAGTATCTGAATCGATCATAGGAGAGACATATATGCTGACAGTTACAGTTGCACAGGACGGCAGCGGCGACTTCGCGTCCATCGCGGAGGCGGTGCTGGCCGTACCTTATGAGGAGGAAGCACTGGTGCAGGTCGGTCCCGGCATTTACCGGGAAAAGCTGGTCTGCGAAAAGCGCTGCATCACCCTGCGAGGGGTGGGTGCAGATAAGACAAAACTCGTGTGGGGCGACGGCGGCAAGCTGCCCCACAAGGACGGGCGGCCCACCCATACCTTCCGCAGCTACACCGCCTTTTTCAGCGGCGAAACGCTCTGCGTGGAGGACATGACGATTGAAAACGACGCCGGCCCGGGCGCGAAAGCCGGGCAGGCCGTCGCGGCCTATGTGGACAGCACCCGGGCGGTGTTCCGCCGGGTCAAGCTGCTGGGCAGTCAGGACACGCTTTTCTGCGCCCCGCTGCCCGAAAAGGAGCGGGAGAAGGACGGCTTTCTCGGCCCGCGCAGTCTTGCGCCCCGCAAACCGACCGCCCAGTACTACACCGACTGTGAGATCGCGGGCGACATTGATTTCATCTTCGGCGGCGGCGACGCCCTCTTCGAAAACTGTGTCATCCGCACGGTGGACAACCACATCCCCCACAGCTATGTCACAGCTCCTTCGGGCAAAGCCAATGGACTGGGCTTTGTGTTCTGGAACTGCGATTTCGTCTCCGACTGCCCGCCGGGCAGCGTCTATCTGGGGCGTCCGTGGCGTCCCGAGGGCAAGACGGCGGTGCTGGACTGCCGTCTCGGCGCCCACATCGCACCGGAAGGTTTTATCGCATGGAATGACCGCACCGATACCGGCCTTGCCAGCTTTGCGGAAGCTGACAGCACCGGCCCGGGCGCAGCAGAGCGCCCGGCGTGGGTGAAACAGCTTTCCGGGCCGGAGGCAGCGGAACTGCTGGCCCACGCCCGCACCCTCTGCCGACCGAAAACCAACTGAGGATGTAACAAATGAAAAAACTGCCAAATTTTGTAAAGTGGCTCATCATTGCCGTGGTGCTGGCCGCAATGGCCGCGATGATGGTGGCCGTGAACGACCGTGCCTCCCGGGTGGAGATGCCAATACCGGACAACAGCCTGGGCATCTATCGCCAGACGCCTGCCACTGGAAAGTGAATCAGAAAAACGAGACGGGACTGCTGGAAAGCGGCCCCTCTTTGCTTCTTTGAGAAGTTTTTGTCGAATCCGCCCGTTTAGATTGACGAATGGCTCAACTTTTTGTATACTGAACAGGCACGAAGTTGACAGAATTTTCCTGTTTTTCCTGCACAGGAACATTTTTTGCGTTGTGTCGGTGTAAACGACGCTCATTCTGCCATCTTTCCGGACACACTGAAAAGGAGAAATGAATATGAAAACAACTGGCATCGTTCGGGGCATCGATTCTCTGGGCCGCATCGTCCTCCCCAAGGAGCTGCGCACCAATATGCACATCGACAAGGACTCGAAGCTCGAGATCTTCGTGGAGGGCGATCAGATCATCCTCAAAAAGCACCGTCCCGCCGGCAGCTGCGATTTCTGCGGTGAGCTGGCGGCCGACATGGCCCAGTATGAGGGTTACTGCATCTGCCCCGCCTGCCGGGCCAAGATCGCTGCGCTGTAAACCGAAAAGGAGAATCACATGAGTCAGATGATCGACTTCACCCTGCCCTCCTGCGTACCGGGCCGGACGCTCCATGCATTCCGCTGTGTGCCGGAGGGCGAGGTGCGGGCCATCCTGCAGCTCTCCCACGGCATGGTGGAGTTCATCGACCGGTACAAGCCTCTGGCCGAGTATCTGGCCGCCCGGGGCATCCTCGTCACCGGCCACGACCATCTGGGCCACGGCGGCTCCATCCGCACCAAGGCAGATTACGGCTATTTCGCCCAGCCCGACGGCAACCGCGCCGTCCTCGACGATCTCCACGCTGTCACTGCGCTGACGAAGCAGCTCTATCCCGGTGTCCCCTATTTTCTGCTGGGCCACAGCATGGGCTCGTTCTACGCCCGGCAGTACCTTTGCGAGTGGGACGATGAGCTTGACGGAGCCATCATCATGGGTACCGGCTTCCAGCCCAAAGCGCTGGTCGCCACAGCCCGGGCGCTCTGCCGGGTGCTGGCCGTCTTTTTCGGCTGGGAGCACCGCAGCAAGTTGGTGGCGAACCTCTCCTTCCTCGGCTACAACAGGGGTCTTGAGGGCCGCACGCCTCAGGACTGGCTCAACCGTGACCAGGCCGAAGTGGACAAGTACCGCGCCGACGAGCGCTGCATGTTCACCTTCACCCTGAACGCCTACTACAGCATGTTCACAGGCATCCTGCGGCTGTACGACCCCGCCGTTCTGGCCGGGATACCGAAAGACCTGCCCCTTCTCTTCCTCGCCGGTGACGCCGACCCTGTGGGCGAGCGCACCGCCGGAGTCCGGCGGGCCATCCAGAGCCTCCGGGACGCCGGTGTCGGGAACATCGAGTCAAAATTCTACCCCGGCGCCCGCCATGAACTGCTGGTGGAGACGAACAAAGCCGAGGTGTTTGCGGACATCGCCGGCTGGCTCGAAAAACAACTGCATCTTTGAATCCAAAGCTCCTTCATCGGACTGACGATGTGGGGGCTTTTTCTTCTGGACTACGGAAAAGCGCCCCGCCGGGCGGCCCGAAAGCCGCCTGACAGAGCGCTTATAGATCCATTTTTACTTTTTGGCAGCCCAGCCGTCCACAACGGCCACGAGTGCCTTGCCCCGGCGACCCAGAATTTTAGGCAGCAGGATGCGGGCCATGGCCCAGACACCGGAGAAGTTGTACAGGATGATGAGGGCGGTAATGATGCCCGTCCAGAGGCCGTACAGCGGCGTCTCGGCCAGCAGCACGAAAGCCTCGAACACCAGCGCGGCGGCGTTGACGAGGACACGGCCCGGGTGGACATGCATCCCGATCATGCCGTGGGCATCCATAGCGCGGAGAGTGAACACCAGCCCGAGGCCGAGGAAGGACGCATAGGTCGCACCCACAGGACCCCACCACTTGATGAAGAAGTAGTTCATGAGGCAGTTGCTGATGGCACCGGCCATCATGGTGACCATGCTGCGCTGGGACTTCTTATTCACGACATAGACGCTGTTCATGAACTGGTTGAAGCAGCTGCAGGTAGACGCCAGCACGAGGAACGGCACGAAGTGCCATGCGTAATAGTAGTTGGACTTCATGACGTGCATGACCGGGCGGCAGAGCCAGATGATGCCCGCTGCACAGCAGAACAGCACGCTGGAATAGGTGCGGAAGATCTGGGTAAAGAACTTGGCTCTCCCCTCTTCCTCGGTGACAGCCGACAGCTGCCATGCGTCGTAGAAGATAAGGCCCAGCGTCGTGAGGATGGTGGGCAGGAAATAGCCGGTGGAGAGCAGGCCGCTCCATGCGTCGCCGCTGTGGCCGTCGAGGCCGTCGCACATCTCACGCACAAAGAACAAATCGGATGCGTTGATGATCCAGAAGCTTATCTGGGCCGGTATCATGGGCAGCGAGAAGTGGAGCATCTGCTTCCAGAGGGTCTTGTTGATGCCCTTCAGCTCGATGAAATCCCAGAGCTTGCCGGTGAACATCAGGAAGAGCACGCTCACGAGGTCGCCGCTGATGATGGCCAGCAGATAGCCGTTGGCCCCCCACTTGAAGCCCACCAGATAGAGCACATAAAACGCCATGGTCGCCACGGTGCAGAGCACGCCGTCCACGGCCACCAGCTTGTTCCACTGGCGGCTGCGCA
>OIZG01001982.1_pt1 | contig 10642 bp, 12 predicted proteins | sample 1588561 | NCBI WGS metagenome assembly OIZG01 (sample SAMN03283267) | human gut metagenome | biome: human-associated habitat; material: feces | host: Homo sapiens | place: USA | collected 2013 | reverse complement strand
TCTACTTTAAGATTCCAAAAATATCCATATCCACAAGAGAAACAATGATAAAATTTACCAAAGTTATATTTAAAATGTTTAGCAATATCTTTACTTGCACTTTTACCAATCAGGGGTACGGAAAGTGCATAAATAAATCTGTCAAGTGTAGTTTCTCTGCTCTTTTCAATAGATTCTAATAATTTATCTACTGATTTTTTGCCGAATCCTTCAAGACTATACATTTTACCCTTATAATCAGATAGATGATAAATACTCTTAATGGAGTTTAACCAACCAAGAGAAATAAATTTCTCAAGTGTAGCTTCTGATAAATTATCCACATTTAAAGCATTTCGTGAAACTGCGTTGGAAAGTTTTCCTAATAACTTACCTTGACAATCATCATTCATACACATAAGAACTTCTGAATCATTCTCTTTCACAATTTTAGTTTCTCCACCACAAATAGGACATTTATCTGGAATTGTAATTTCTTCTCCGTAATTATTTTCAACTGAATCGCATTGTGGAATAATCATATTTGCTTTGTATAAATTACAAGTACATCCTTTTGTAAAACGAAACTGTTTGAAGATACTTACATTATGAACTGATGCTCTATTAACAATCGTGCCATCAATTTCTACTGGTTCTGTTACAATTGTAGGTGTAAGAACTCCTGTTTTACCAATTGTCCATTCAATATTAATTAACTTTGTAGGATATGTTTCATCTTTCCATTTAAGAGCCATGCGACAATTTTCATGATGTGATGTACTTCCTAATTGCTTAGAAATCTCTTTATTATTTACTTCAAAAATAAGACCATCAACAGGATATTCGTAATACTCTGGCTTCATTTTTTCTACACATTTCGACACGTTAATAGATGTTGAAATATCTGTTAATCTTCGTACGGTTTCAAATCCAATACTATCAAGATAATCTAATTCTTCTGTTTTCCAAGTAAAAGACGGATGAACCATTTCAAATACTACAAATGACAACTTTCTTTGTTTTAATATATTCAGATCGAGATTTCTAAGAGTTCCTGCCGCAAGATTTCGTGGATTAGAGTATGGGGTATCCAGAGTAGAATTAACTCTTTTAAATTCATTCCATGACATCACACATTCTCCACGCACTTCAAAAAAATGTTTATTTGGAATTGTCATTGGAATATTATCAATAAACTTACACTGTTCTGTTACATCTTCTCCAATGATTCCATTGCCACGTGTAATTCCTTGAACAAATTTACCATCATTGTATCGAAGAACTAATGTTAATCCATCTAGTTTATAAGAGCAATACCAATCGTAATCACGTAGAAATTTGATAATATCATTAATATCTTTTGTTTTATTTGCACTAAGCATTGGTTTACTATGAGTTACTTTTGTAAAACCATCAAGAACATAACCTTGTACTTTTTGTGTTGGTGATCCTGCGAGCGTAGTTCCCGTTTCTTTCTGAATCATCATTAATTCATCATATAATGCATCGTATTCTTTATCACTCATAATAGGACTATCTTTCCCGTAGTATGCGTATGATGCCTTATTGAGTTCCTGGATTAACTTTTTCATTTTTTTAATATTATCTACCATAACCCTCTATAGCTCCTTAATCCAATATCCATAATCCTGTCAAATGGGTGTTCATCTTCTTTACATTTAATAACTCCAATAAACACAACATCATTACCTGTATGATAAGTTTGTTTGTATTCTAAAAGCCAGTCCCATGCATCTTGCATATTTTTGAATTTGTTTCCCATCACACCGCCATTATGACCATATTTAATACATGGAACATATACATAATGCTTTTTACTCATTTATTCTCCTTATAATATGGACTTTTCTTTGCATATTCTTTCAAATACTTTAACATCTCTGCTTCTTCTGGAAAGAATGGATCTCGTTTATATTCAAATGCAACATAATTAAAAAAATTCATCATAAACTGACCAAATCTCCAATCTGGATAGCATTGTATCCATATTCTTTCTAATTCTTTTATAAACACTGGTATTCTATTAGTATCTCTCATGTTTTCTCCTATGAAATTTATTCATCATCTACTTTTACAAACTCAAATATTGAGTTTTCGGTTTCTATCGTAATATATTTTACGATCCCTTCTAAATCATTAATAGTAATATAGTTTTTAACACAACTTGTTTTCAAAAGACTAAACTTCATTGAAGTACCATCAGAATCTATTATGTATTGAATGATCAGTGGATAACCAATCTCGATATAATCAATATCAAGTTTTACAACTCTACCAATCCGTTGAGGATATCTATCATCTATTCTATCAGTGCCACGTTCACCGCATGTACCACTATGTTTGATACTTGTAATTTTGCATAACATTTTATTTTATTCTCCTAATCTTCTACAGTAATCCATTTCTTAACTTTGACTTCTTTAAGTTCTACTTCTGTGCATTCAATTTCATCATCATATTCCCAAGGTCTTTCATCCTGACATTCTGTTGCACCTTCTGAATATGTAGTCATGTAAAACTTTCCATTATCTTCAAATACAATCTCATGGATAATCGACCACCGAGTAGTATTTACAATCCTATCAACAATAGTATTGTCATACGGTAAATCAAGTTCATCCATTAAATAATCTTTACTAAATACTTTTGTTCTTGTCATCATATTATTCTCCTTCTACAATTCCCCAACCTTTACAAGTAGGGCATTCACAATATTTTTTGTTAATCTGTGACATAAGCTCTGTTAAAAATTTCTCTACTTTATTTTGTAAATCTTGATAATTTTCTCCGATAATAGATGGAGCTTTTACACAATCTTTTCCAAAATCTGTAGATGTTGAATTTTTAAAATCAATAATCGTTTCTGTTTTATGTGAAATCATACGATTAACCCACTTAGGCTTTCTTTTTCTTTTACTGAATAGATTATTATTTGTATCAATTAAAATATTGTATGGATCAGCCAATGCGATTTTCTTCTTTACTTCAAAATGAAAATCATAATCAGATGTGATATCAGCAACATTAGTATCAATATTTGCTTTAACATAATTTCTTATAATCTTTAACATTTCATCACAATCTAGTTTGCAAGGTTTGTCTTGATATGCTTCTTCTGGATATTCAATTTGTGTGAGTAAATCTGTTTTTGCATTATATTTATTGGGAACAAACTCAAAATTTTCTCTTGAGTAAATTTCTTTAATTTCAAATTCAATTGGTTCATATTCTCCTGGAATAGTGTCATACTTATAGTTATATAATCCAATTACTTCATCGTATTCTTCACTTTGTTCCATTTCTTGTGTGATAATCTGTGGCATGAGTTCTGTTGCAGTATATCCTGCTTTCAGTTCATACCTAACATTAATACGTTTATCTTCTTGCTTTGCTGCTACAACTTTAGGAATACTATTAAGTTTAAACCATCTATCTTTATTTGTTTTCTCTGGTACTTCACCATCAAATAAGTATCTAGTTAAGTCTGTAACTCCATAATAATCTTCATCTGCTATGTAAATATAAGATAAAGATGGGAAATATGGTGATAAGGCAAAACAAATTGCTTCTATGATGGAAGCAGATATTGATGAGCTTAAATCAAAATATGAAGATTCTCTTGATGATATAGATGTAAAAACCGAAAAGCAGATTAAAAAAGAAGCGAAAGATAAAGAGAACGCCAATAAAGATGCTACTCCTGACAATTCTTCTACTCCTGATTTCGGAAATGATGAACAATCAAAAAAGACATATGATGATGTCTTTAAACAGATTAAGGATGCAAAAGATAATAATGATAAAGATGTTCAACAAGCTATTGATACTTTATCTAATTTTACAGCAGATCAAGTAAATGGTGTCGATTTATTTGATGGTAAATATGACAGTGATGAATTAAAACCTGCGGAACAAGCTCTTGACTCTTTGAAAGAGAAATTTCAACTGACAGATGAACAGGCTCAAATGCTAGGGAAAGTATTTGAATCTATGGGAGTTCTAAAACCCGAAACAGATACATCCGATGTTGACAAAGTAAAAGATGATGCTAAAGAAGCTGTCGATGATCTCAATGAGATTACAGGTAAACAATATAAGATTGATTTTGATACAACAGATCCAGATAAGATTCAGCAACAATTAAATGAGATTTCATCAGAAGTAGATAAACATGTTACTACTGACAGTGAAGGAAACCCTCATTACGATGAATCACAAGAGGGAGCTGTTGAAGCAGAAAAGGCTTATAAGGCGGAAGTACAACATCAGCAACAGAATGAGTATGAAACCTCTGCTATGGGTCAATATGAGTCTGACAATAATCTTGTTCAAGCAATGCAAAATTTCATGCAAGCTAAGAATGAAATGGACACTCAGACGCAGTATGCTCAGAAGGGAATGGATAATACTCTTCAAACGGCTACAGATAATGCAACTAAAGCTTATGAAAGTTTAAAACAAGCAGCACAAGAATCAGGAAATTCATCCATTGATTTATCGGATATTCAAACTGCCGAAGATAGTATTTTAGCTTTGAATAATAAAGACATTAAAGAAAAGGTAGATGTCGATACATCTCAAGCCGAATCCGATATTCAAAATTTACAGAATCTTGAGGGAAGTTCTATCACTATCAATGCGGATGTTTCTACAAATGGTGGTGTTGAAGAATTACAAGATTCTCTTGCTTCTATTCCTCAAGGAGTATCTACTACTGTAACATGTGATGTAGAAGGCGAGTCTGATGTAAATAATTTGGAGTCTTCTATGGAATCTATTCCGGATAATACTCCTGTTACAATCGATTGTCATGTTGAAAATCAAGATCAATTGGATCAGATTAATCAAAAAGCCGATCAATTAAATGCCAGTGGAAAACAGATAAAGATTAATGCTACCGTTGGTGAAGTAAAGACTGATGGTGCTGCATCAAGCACTCCTATTGACGTAAAAGGTAATGTCACAAGCGTAACTGGTACACCATCTGGCACAGTAGATGTAAAAGGTAAAGTTACATCTGTTACTGGTAATCCATCTGGTACAGTTAATGTTAAAGGTAAACTATCTGGAAACTTAGAAGGAACTTCTGGGAAATCTGGAAAAGTCAAATTTACAGCCGATACTTCTCAAGTAAATGGGTACAAACCAGCTAACAAGAACGCAAAGGTTATTTTTGGCAAAAATTCTTCTATTCCAGACAACTATCAACCAGCAGATAAAAGTGCTAAAGTAAATTACACTTTAGGATCTACTCCTTCATATAATCCTCCAAACTATGATAGAACTGTTACATACACGATAAAAACAGTTGGATCTGCACCTACTGGCAAGGGCAATCAAGCATCAGGCACAATGACTTCATTAGGTCACGCACGTGCATTTGCAAGTGGTTCATTAACAGACTTCTCTCCTGCTTTTGCAAAAGGAAATGTTTCTATTCCACATGATCAACAAGCCCTGGTTAATGAAGTGTCTATTAATGGTCATTCTGAATCTATAGTCCGTGATGGAGTATGGAGTATGATTCCAGGTGGCGCTCATTTAGCAAATCTTAAAAAAGGAGATATTATCTTCTCTGCTTCTCAAACAGAAGCACTTTTGAAGAATGGAAGTATTCCTGGACATGCTAGAGCATATGCTTCTGGAACTGTAGATGATGTTGGGGATATTGACTTATCTCATGCATTTGCAGGTGGTATGCATGGAAACTTTGCAGGTGGAGCTGCTGGCAGAAAATTAGGTTCTTCCAACAAAAAAACTAATACCACCCCAACATCTTCTGGCGGTAGTGGAAACTCTGGTGGAGGTAACGGTGGCGGAGGTGGGAATAATTCTTCAACCACTTCTAAACAAAAGCACGCAGAGCAAGTATTTGATTGGGTAGCAAGAACCCTAACAAAATTCAAAGATACTGTAGAAAACATATCTAATCGTATCAATGATTATGTATCTTCTGCATTTAAGAAAACAATGCTCAATCGTCAAGAAAAAGCTATTGTAGAAGAAATTAATGCAAATAAACATGGTGCACAGTCTTATACCAATAAAGCTAATTCTATCGCATCTGGATATACATATTACTACACACCAGAAGGTTCTGACACTGAGCAAAAAATGAATATCGTTATTCCAGATTCTTATAAGAAAGCTGTTCAAGGTGGATACTGGAATATTGAAGATATGGATACTACTACGGACTTTGGAAAAGGTCTTGCAGAAGCGATTCAGAAATATCAGGATTACAGTCACAGCAAATGCTATTGCTGCAAATGCGATTACATCTGATAAGATTAGTGCAAATGCGATTACAGCAGATAAGATTACCACAAATAATATTGCGGGTACTAATGGATGGATTAATTTGAGAAGTGGTACTTTTAATTATGGCAATAACAAGCTGACATGGAATGGTACTACGATGACAATTGGTGGTTGGAATATTACTTCCGACACTATGTATATTAATAATAAAACTGGCATGTCAGCTAATACAAGTAAATACGCTTTCTGGGCTGGTGAAAGTAACAGTAAGAATGGAGCTGCTGGCACAGATGCTAAGTTTAGAGTTGGACATGCGGGAAGTTTATATGCGGAAGATGCTACTATCAAAGGTAGTATTAATGCAAGTAGTTTAACCGCAAAACAATATTATAAAATATACGATAGTAATGGTAAAAATGAAAGAACATTTGTATCATGGAGTGGAAGTATGTTGACACTAGGGTTAGTATCTCAAAATGGCTCGCCCGAAGCAGAAATTCAAATATTACCTGGAAGTCAAACCGTAACTTTTAACGGAGATATAGGAGCTACGCAAGGAACAATATATGCTGGTTCAATTGATGCCACTGGCTCATTGTCTGTTAGGAAAACAGCAAGGATGGACATTTTAACGTTCTATGATTACCAACAAGACACTTTACCAACAGCATCGGACATGATATACAGAAGACCTATAGCATCAGCGGCATCAAATAATGGTAGAGTTGCATTTTTACAAGGAGCATCTGGAAATAAAATAAGTATTCGTGCGCAATATGGAAAATCCGATTTTTCAAGTGCAACATTTACAGCATCGTCATCAGACATAAGATTAAAAGAAGATGTAAAAGATTCTTCCGTTAATGCTTTATCAAAAATTATGCAAATGCAAATTAGAGAATTTAATTGGAAACAAACAGGAGTACATCAAGAATTAGGATGCGTTGCGGATGAATTAGAGTTAATTGATCCTCTTCTTACAGTTGGTGGTGGATATGATGATGATGGTACTATGAATATCAAATCCATTGATACTCTATTATTGAGTGAATATGCAATTAAAGGTATACAAGAATTATACAAGCAAAACAAACATCAACAAAAAAGAATTGAATATCTGGAATCACAACTAAAGAATAAATAAAAATAAAAGGCAATAGACTATATTAAATCTATCACCTTTAGAAATTTATTTTACAGTTATCTTACATTTCACATATTTAGAACCGCTTTTGATTGTAATATATGCAGTTCCTTTCTTTCTTGCTGTAATTATACCTTTGCTATTTACCGTTACAACTTTTTTGTTGTTAGAAAAATAGCTTATTTTGTCTTTGTTATATGACGGAGAAATCTTTGGTTTTAACGTATATTTTTTACCTTGTTTTATTATAATATTCTTTTTTACTCCGTAGATTTTTTGTGTTTTTGCAGGTTTAACAGTAATATTTATTTTTGCTTTTAATCCACTCTTTAATATTAACTCAACCGTTTCTTTTCCGATTTTATTATATGGCTGAATTGTAATTGTATCAGATTTATCTCCTTTTTTAAGACATATGTTTCTTATATAAATACTTCCATTTAAATGAGTTCTATCAACTACATTATCACCTTTTGCATGTTTAATTTGAAACTTTTTAATTTGATTAGCATACATTGTAACATTAGTAGTTGATGGCTTACAATATGGTTTGATAGGATTTAATACTTTTCCACTTATTACAGTTCCACAAATTCTACATTTTTGACAATTTGAATAACCATAATCTTTATATGTTGGTTCTTTATATTTTATAGTATCAATTCGATGTTTTCCATTTTTGCAATCTTCACAGAATGTTATAGTGGTATTCGATATTTTTAATATGCTTTTATTTTTAGTGGAATCAGCATATTCATAACTATTTGTTAAATTATCATAAAAATATTCAAAATGATATACTCCCTCTGGTCTGGCTGATGAAAATGCATCATTTAATATATCACTTTGTTCACTCTCTATTCTGTCAGTTTTTGGATTATAAAATAAGTGAGTTGTCATATATGAATTGCTAATATTTGAGTTACCATATTTATAAATAATTCTACCAACATATGTTTTCTTATCTGGATCAGAATTATCATATGTCCTATTAGCAATTTTAAAACTAATGTTCAATTTATCTCCATATCCCAAAATTGAATCATTATTGATTTTAAAATCTGTGATAACAGGAGGTTGCGGTTTTACTTGATCTTCCTCAATATACTTTCCCTCTTCTGCATTTCCATCAGATAAATCACTAGCTGAAACTTTTCCTGATGTCAATACCATACACAGTAATAGCATCGCCATTAATACAATACATGGTATAAAATGAATACCTATTTTCTTTTTCATTCTCTGTACCTCCATAGTTTGATAAATTCATTTTACTCTCTTATGTTTAATGTTGCAATCAAAATCGAGATGTTGCAATCAAAATCGAGATATAGAGAAAAGTTAGGAGGTGAAAAATGAAATCATTACGTAATTTTATGAAATATCTTTTACTATTTACATTCTCTGGATATGTTTACGTGTGTTTAGAACTTATCTTTCGAGGACGTTCCGACATTACTATGATGTTCTGTGCGTCCATTTGTGCCATTCCAATGATTATTTTGAACAATGTTTTTTCATATGAAACTGATATTTCATTACAAATAGGAATCTGTGCTGTTTTTGCAACTTTAATCGAATATATGTTTGGATTGATTTTTAATCAAGATTATCACATTTGGGATTATAGAAATATGCCTTTTAATATTGACGGACAAATCTGTTTGCCGTTTACTTTTCTATGGGCGTTTATCGCTGCTATTATCATTCCATTAATGGATTGGATTGACCATTACGTATTTGATTATCTTCCAGATACAAAACCTTATTATAAATTGTTTGGTCGAGTTATTTGGAAAATGAAATAATTAACCTTGATTGATAATGAACCACTTGTGTTTATCCGTTTTATAAAGTAATCCTATTGTTCTAACAGCATTATCATATTCAATCATGTATTCGCAAGAAAATATAATATCGTGCATTTGAGAAATGCACATTTTTGTTGACACCTGTATTTTTTCGTTTTTGTATCTGAAATAAAGAGGTTTGATATTTCCCTCTGAGTCAAAAGATGCAATTACAGCTACAGGTGTTAATTTTTTGTAACTCATAAAAATCTCCTATCCTAAACTTATGTTCGATATTATATACCATTTTAATCAGAACGTCAATTCTGGATAGGTTATCAATATAAAATAGGAGGTCTACATATGGCTGTTATTGATCATATTACAACGAATAATTCAGCAACATATGAAGTTCAAGATACTGTTGCTCGTACAAAAGCAAACAATTTAGAATCAGCAAACTATACAGATATCGGGGGGGGGGTTCGCAGATGGCAATACTTTCCTAGTCAAAACTGATGATGGAATGAAAAAAGGATATCTTAACAATTTTGCAAATTGGATTTTAGATAAACTTGCTACAAAAGTATACAATCAGTTAGCCACATCAAATAAAACTATGATTGGGGCACTTAATGAATTAGATAGTAAGAAGGCAGTGCCAGGTGAAATTCCTGAGTTCTTCGACAATATTGATAAAATAAATAATACCTCAATTGTAATTGCAACAAATCAAAGTAGCGGCACTCTTCCTAAAAAAATAGGAGGAAATAGGTACGTGATAATTACAGATGCTTTGGTTAACGAAAGTGGACTGATATATGCAGTTCAATTTGCTATCGGCTTCGGATCATCTATTATTGCAATTAGGAATTGCGATTTTACAGCTGCTAGAAACGGAAAGTATAGCGAATGGAGATATATTTAATTTCATAATCACTTTACGATTCCAAATTAAATAGTAACCGGCTCAGAGAGTATAACTGGCGTGCATATGACGATATTATCAGTGCCATAAACGCTGAGAAAAAGGCTGTTCTGACGCAAGGTTCAGGTGTCTTTTCAGTGGCAACAAATGGAGGCCATCTATATATGATCATATTGTGCGTTCCAGAATCAAAAGATGCCGTTGGCGTATATGTTGACTATTTTAAGCCGACCGTCACTGCATTTCGATATAAAAATGATTCGTTCGAGCTTATTATATAAAAAGAAATTTTCCTCTTCCTAATGAAACAAGTGAGTATTCAAGTAACGTTCAAGAATACAATGAAGAATTAATTGTCAATTTTATAAGCGAATTTTTAAGAATTTATATTAACTAAAGCTTCCTTTAGTTAATCAACAAAACGGGCAGGAGAATTATCTCCCGCCCTACTCTCTTACTTACCTAAGTCTAACAACCTATGCAAATATGAGTCTGTTTGCAACGCATCAGGACTCTCAT
>OIZG01001969.1_pt1 | contig 10711 bp, 10 predicted proteins | sample 1588561 | NCBI WGS metagenome assembly OIZG01 (sample SAMN03283267) | human gut metagenome | biome: human-associated habitat; material: feces | host: Homo sapiens | place: USA | collected 2013 | reverse complement strand
AAACTTTGAAACAAAGGTTATAAGAGCAAAAGAGGCGTGTAAAAAATGAGAGATCATTTTTACACGCCCTTTTTACAGCTAATGCTTCCGGACCTGTTTTTCAATAAGATAAAGTGCAAAATACAGCAGCATGGCAATGATGCAGAGGATCACAATGGACATCAGGACCCATGTAAGCCTGAATGTCTGGCTTCCGTAAATGATCAGGTATCCCAGGCCTTTTCGGGCACCGATAAATTCTCCGATGATCACGCCCACCAGGCAAAGCCCGATGTTGACCTTCATCACACTCAGGATAAGAGGAACGGAGGAGGGCAGGACGATCTTCAGAAGCTTTTCCTTTTTGTGTCCCCCCAGAGTTTCAATCAGCTTCAGCTTTTCCGGATCTGCCTGGCAGAAGCCGGAGTACAGATTGATAACGGAACCGAAGATGGCTACAGACATGCCGGCGACCACAATGGTACGTTCGTTGGCACCAAGCCATACGATCAGAAGAGGGGCCAGAGCAGATTTCGGGAGACTGTTCAGTACCACCAGACATGGCTCCAGGATCCGTGCGATCCGTCGGGAGCACCAGAGAAGTACTGCGGTTCCTACACCCAGGATCACAACAAAAAAGAAACTGACAAGAGTTTCTGCCAGTGTCACGGCAATATGTGCAAACAGGGACTGATCCCTGCACATGGAAAGAAAGGTCTTTGCGATCAGGGAAGGACTGCTGAAGATAAAGGAATCGATCCATCCAAGATCAGAGGATATTTCCCAAAGTCCCATAAACAGAACAAAAAGAAGTGTCCGTGCAGCCAGGATAATGTGTTTTTCTTTTTTCTGCCGTGCAAGGTATTGTTTCTGCTGTCTGGAAATTTCAGGCATTTTCATTGAGCTCCTTCCATATGATGTTAAAATATTTCTTAAAATCCGGAGCATTTCTGGAGGAGAGGGGAGTGCGGTCGCTGATATCCAGATCGATATCAATGATCTTTCGTACAGTGGCAGGACGTGCAGAAAGGATCAGTACCCGGTCGGCCATGCTGATGGCCTCTGAGATATCGTGAGTGACCAGGATCGCAGGCTTGCCGGAGCTTTTGAGGATTTTTCCGATATCATCACTGACATTTAAGCGGGTCTGGTAATCCAGAGCGGAAAATGGTTCGTCCAGAAGAAGGAGCTCCGGTTCCAGCACCAGGGTCCGGATCAGAGCGGCACGTTGGCGCATTCCGCCGGAAAGCTGGGAAGGGCGGGCATCACGGAAACGGTCCAGACCGTAGGTCTGAAGAAGGGCTTCTGCATGTGCCAGTTTTTCAGGTGTGAGCTCTTTCCGGATCTCCAGGCCGAGAAGGATGTTTTTGTAGATGCTCCGCCATTCCAGAAGATGATCCTTCTGGAGCATATATCCTACAGCGGCACTGCCGGAGGATATCGGACGGTCTCCCAGAGTAATGGAACCGTGCTCCGGAGTGAGCAGGCCGGCAATGAGATTCAGAAGAGTGGATTTTCCGCATCCGGAAGGTCCTACAATGGACAGGAATTCACCGGGCATCAGGTCAAAGGATATATGAGAAAGGGCGGGTGTCTCACCGGACAATGTGTGATAGGAGAGACACACGTCCCGCACTTTCAGGACAGGATTCATGGATGTTGCCTCCTTTTCGTAGATAATGATATAATATTATCATATGTCTGAAACATGAGAAGGCCAATGGCAGAGATGCATACTTTGATGTCTGCCTGAAAACAGTCATAGAGAAAGGAATTACAAACATTGAACAAGAGAAACTACCAGAAAGAACTGGATAAACTGATTGAAAGAAACCAGAAAGAAGGGAAAACCCCCAGACTTTTTCTGCATGCCTGCTGTGCGCCATGCAGCAGCTATGTGATGGAATATCTGTCGCAGTATTTTGAAATCACGATATTTTTTTATAATCCCAATATTGCACCGGTGGAGGAATATTCACACCGCGTGGCTGAGATCCGCCGCCTGATCGGGGAGATGGAGTTTGTCCATCCGGTAACGCTGGTGGAGGGACGGTATGACCCGGAGGAGTTTTACGAGATGGCCAAAGGCCTGGAGAACGTTCCGGAAGGAGGAGAACGGTGCTTTCGGTGTTACCGCCTGCGGATGGAAGAGGCGGCAAAGCTGGCGAAGGAGGGAGGATATGATTATTTCACCACAACATTAAGTATCAGTCCGCTGAAAAATGCACAGAAGATCAATGAGATTGGCGAGGAGCTGGCAGAAATCTATAAAGTGCCACATCTGACTTCAGATTTTAAGAAAAAGAATGGCTACAAGCGTTCTATTGAACTGTCTCATGAGCATGCTTTGTACCGGCAGAATTACTGCGGCTGTGTATTTTCAAAGAAAGAAGCCATGGACAGAGAACGGCTGGTTACTGAGAACCGAGTGAACAGTAACAACGGCTGAAGACAGCAAACGTATAATTATGAAAAACTTTGCATTTTTATAAAAATATGTTACACTAACACAGAAAAGTGCAGACGTCCGGGAGACGGAGCTCGTGTATGTCCGGAGAAGACAGTTCTGCCGCAAAAAAGAAAAGTGAGGAAGAATCAATATGGCACAGTTATGGGGAGGCCGTTTTACAAAAGAAACGGACAAGCTGGTTTACAATTTTAACGCATCCATTTCCTTTGATCAAAAATTTTACAGACAGGATATCCGTGGAAGCAAGGCACATGTTGCCATGCTTGCAAAACAGGGGATCCTGACAGAGGAAGAAAAGGAGCAGATCACAGAAGGACTGGACGGTATCCTTGCAGACGTGGAAGCAGGCAAGCTGGAGATCACAGCGGAGTATGAGGATATCCACAGCTTCGTGGAGGCAAACCTGATCGACCGTATCGGAGATGCCGGAAAGAAGCTTCACACAGGAAGAAGCCGTAATGACCAGGTAGCTCTGGATATGAAGCTTTATGTCCGCGACGAGATCGATGAGACAGATAAGGAGCTGAAGGACCTTCTTCTTGCCCTGCAGAAGATCATGGAAGAGAATGTTCACACCTACATGCCGGGATTTACCCACCTTCAGAAGGCACAGCCGGTAACTCTGGCACACCATGTAGGCGCATATTTTGAGATGTTCCGCAGAGACCGTGACAGACTTTTTGATATCCGTAAGAGAATGAATACCTGTCCGCTTGGAGCGGGAGCACTGGCAGGAACCACTTATCCGCTGGATCGTGCCTATACTGCAGAGCTTCTCGGCTTTGATGCACCAACCAGAAACAGTATGGATTCCGTATCTGACAGAGATTATGTCATCGAGCTTCTCAGTGCATTTTCTACGATCATGATGCATCTGAGCCGTTTTTCCGAGGAGATCATTCTGTGGAATTCCAATGAGTACCGTTTCGTTGAGATCGATGACGCATACAGCACAGGCAGCAGTATCATGCCGCAGAAGAAGAATCCGGATATCGCAGAGCTTGTCCGTGGAAAAACAGGCCGTGTTTACGGAGCGCTGACATCTATTCTCACAACCATGAAGGGAATCCCGCTTGCATACAACAAAGATATGCAGGAAGACAAGGAGCTGACCTTTGATGCCATTGACACCGTAAAGGGCTGTATCGCCCTGTTTACCGGCATGGTTTCCACTATGCAGTTCAACAAAGCCAACATGGAGGCAAGTGCAAAGAGAGGCTTTACAAACGCCACAGACGCAGCAGATTATCTGGTTAACCACGGTGTACCGTTCCGTGATGCTCATGGCATCGTCGGAAGACTGGTCCTTCTCTGTCTGGATAAGGGAATCTCTCTGGATGAGCTTCCGCTTTCCGAGTACAAAGAGATCAGTCCTGTGTTTGAGGAGGACATCTATGAAGCCATCAGTATGAAGACCTGCGTGGAAAAACGTGTGACTCTGGGAGCGCCGGGACCGGACGTGATGGAGCAGGTGATTGCTCAGAATAAAGAGTATCTTGAAAAAAATTAAGATAATGCTTGCATTTTAGGAAAAATTGGTATAGTATTTACAGAAAAGACAAATGTGTGCCATGGAGGGACACAAGATGAGGAGAGTTTTATTATGAGTGAAAAGCTTAAAGTCGGTATTTTAGGTGCAACTGGAATGGTTGGTCAGAGATTCATTTCTCTTCTGGAGAATCACCCGTGGTTTGAGGTGGTTACTGTAGCGGCAAGCCCGAGAAGCGCAGGCAAGACCTACGAGGAGGCTGTAGGCGGCAGATGGAAAATGGATACTCCGATGCCGGAGGCAGTAAAGAAGCTGGTTGTTATGGATATCCACGAGGTTGAGAAGGTTGCAGCTACGGTTGACTTTGTATTTTCCGCAGTTGATATGACTAAGGATGAGATCAAGGCGATCGAGGAAGAATATGCAAAGACAGAGACACCGGTTGTGTCCAACAACAGCGCACACCGCTGGACACCGGACGTTCCGATGGTAGTTCCGGAAATCAATCCGGAGCACTTCGAGGTTATCGAATTCCAGAAGAAACGTCTCGGAACAAAACGCGGCTTTGTAGCTGTTAAACCGAACTGCTCTATCCAGAGTTACGCTCCGGTACTTACCGCATGGAAAGAGTTCGAGCCGTATGAAGTAGTTGCCACTACATACCAGGCTATTTCCGGAGCAGGAAAAACCTTCAAGGACTGGCCGGAGATGGAGCACAACATCATTCCGTACATCGGTGGTGAGGAAGAGAAGAGTGAGAAGGAGCCGTTAAGACTCTGGGGCAAGATCGAGGACGGCGTGATCGTTCCAGCTACCACACCTGTCATCACATGCCAGTGTGTACGTGTTCCGGTCCTCAACGGACATACAGCAGCTGTATTCGTTAAATTCCGCAAGAAACCTACCAAAGAGCAGCTGATCCAGAAGCTGGTTGAGTTTAAGGGACTTCCGCAGGAGCTTGAGCTTCCAAGCGCTCCGAAGCAGTTCATCCAGTATCTTGAGGAGGACAACCGTCCGCAGGTACAGATGGATGTAAACTATGAGAATGGAATGGGAGTATCTGTAGGACGTCTTCGTGAGGATACTGTTTATGATTACAAGTTCATCGGACTTTCCCATAACACAGTAAGAGGTGCCGCAGGCGGAGCAGTTCTCTGTGCAGAAACTCTGAAAGCGAAAGGATATATCCAGGCTAAATAAGAACTGGATCCTTTACATGAAATAAAGAAAATCATCAGAAACGGGATATCGGTTTTTCCGGTGTCCTGTTTTTGCGTATGTGGAAGGAACAAAGGAGATATGCGCAGAAAAGTAATTACTACAGTTGTGACATTTTCCACAACCACGGCTGCCATGAAAATGGAAAGAACGGCCAAGGAATCTGAATTTCCGGGAAGGCTGATCCCGATCCCTTCAGAGATCAGTGCCCAGTGCGGACTGGCATGGAAATGCGTGGAGCAATCAGAGGAGGAAACAGAAAATTTCCTGAAAAAAAAGGAACTGGCCTGGGATGGCATCTATCGTGTTCTGGTATAAAACGGATATTGTTTGTTGTATGTAACAAAACGGAAATTTTTGAAAATTTTCGCATTTTCATTGTGGAATAATTGGTAAAGTGTTACAATATAACAAGCAGATTTCCGGAAAGCGTGTTACTGTGAACAAAGAAGCAGTAACAAAGTGCCACGCTTGCTAAAAATATGTGGAGGTGCTATTTATGAACAGGGAGGATGTAGAGAAACTGTCAACCGCTGCGAAGGGTAAGATAAACTTACTGAACAGCAATTTCGGAAAATACTTTATGCGGGCAATCATGGCCGGATTTTTTATTGATGTGGCGATGATCTACAGTAACGTTGTTGGAAATGTATTTTCCAAGACATTCCCGGAATGGGGGAAATTCCTTGGAGCCATCGTGTTCTCCATTGCGGTCCTGCTGATCGTAATGGTAGGAGGAGAGCTGTTTACCGGTAACAATCTGGTAATGGCTTTTGGTGCGTATGACAAGAGCGTATCATGGAAAGATGTTGGAAAGGTCTGGGGAATCAGTTACATCGGCAATTTTGTGGGCTGCCTGATCCTGGCACTGATCTTTGTAGGTGCCGGAGCGTCCGGTACAGCAGATTATTTTGCCGGATTTATAAACGGAAAACTGAGTATTCCGGCAGGTCAGATGTTTTTCCGTGCGGTACTTTGTAATTTCTTCGTCTGTCTTGCTGTTCTCTGCGGCATTAAGCTGAAGAGTGAGTCAGGCAAGTTCCTGATGATCGTGATCTGTATTTCAGGTTTCGTTGTCAGCGGATTTGAGCATTGTATTGCAAATATGGGTATTTTTACAGTTGCATTCTGTATGGTGCCAGGATTGTCTGTCGGCGCTATGCTTAAAAGCATGGTGATCGTAACACTGGGAAATATAGTTGGCGGAGCTGTGCTTCTGGCATGGCCGCTTAGAAAGATGAGTGCAGATAAATAGTATGGCAAAGGCTTTATACATAGCGGAGAAGCCCAGCGTGGCACAGGAATTTGCGAAGGCTTTGAAGATCAACGGTCAGAGAAAAGACGGATATCTGGAATCTGATGATTCTGTGGTAACCTGGTGTGTAGGACACCTGGTTACCATGAGCTATCCCGAAAAATATGATATCAAGTTTAAAAGGTGGAGTTTTGATACCCTGCCTTTTTTGCCGCGCGAATTTAAATATGAAGTGATCCCCGGGGTCAAAAAGCAGTTCGAGATCGTAAAAGGACTGCTGAACCGGCCGGATGTGGATACCATTTATGTGTGTACCGACTCCGGACGTGAGGGTGAATATATCTACCGTCTGGTAGCCCAGATGGCAGGAGTAAAGGGGAAAGTCCAGAAACGTGTGTGGATCGATTCCCAGACAGAGGAAGAGATCTTAAGAGGGATCCGTGAAGCGAAGGATATCTCGGAGTATGATAATCTGGCAGCATCTGCGTATCTCCGCGCAAAGGAAGATTATCTTATGGGAATCAATTTTTCCAGAGTTCTGACCTTGCGCTACGGAAGCAGTGTCACCAATTATCTCCATTCCAAATATCAGGCCATTGCAGTTGGGCGTGTGATGACCTGTGTTCTTGGCATGGTGGTGCGGAGAGAACGGGAGATCCGTGTCTTTGTGAAGACACCGTTTTACCGTGTCCTTGGCAGCATTGGACTTGCAGGCGAAAATTTTGACGGTGAATGGAGAGCTGTGGAAGGCAGCCGGTATTTCCAGTCCCCGTATCTTTATAAAGAAAACGGCTTCAGGAAAAAAGAGCATGCACAGATGCTGATCGATCAGCTGATGGTGAACCAGCCCCTTTCCTGTATTGTGGAAAAGGTGGAACGAAAAAAAGAAAACAAAAATCCGCCGCTTCTTTTTAACCTGGCGGAGCTTCAGAATGTGTGCTCAAAGCTGTTTAAGATCAGTCCGGACGAGACACTCCGGATCGTACAGGAGCTTTATGAGAAGAAGTTGGTGACTTATCCGAGAACGGATGCCAGAGTTCTTTCCACGGCAGTGGCCAAGGAGATATACAAGAATATTTCCGGTCTTCGAAATTATCAGCAGGCCGGTGCTGCGGCGGCAGAGGTTTTGGGGATGGAATCCTGGAAAAGCATTGCAAAGACCAGATATGTGAATGACAAGCAGATCACAGACCATTACGCGATCATTCCTACCGGTCAGGGACTGAACGCGCTGGGAAGTGTGTCTCTTACTGCACAGCGTGTGTACGAGACCATTGTACGGAGATTTTTGTGTATTTTTTATCCGCCGGCCGTTTATCAGAAGGTGAGTCTTGTGACGAAGCTGGACGGCGAGGCATTCTTTTCATCCTTTAAGGTTCTCAAAGAAGAAGGCTATCTGAAGATCGTCACGAATTCTTTTTCGCGGAAAAGGGCTTCAGACAGTGAGAAAAATAGAAATGGAGAGGAAGACGAGGTTTCCTGTGATACTGTGCTCCTGGAGGCGTTGCAGAAGCTGAAAAAGGGTGATATACTTCCTGTGAACGGTTTGAGTATCAAGGAGGGTGAGACTTCACCGCCCAAACGATACAATTCCGGTTCCATGATCCTTGCCATGGAAAATGCAGGACAGCTGATCGAGGATGAGGAGCTTCGAGCCCAGATCAAGGGAAGCGGGATCGGCACCAGTGCTACCCGTGCCGAGATCCTGAAGAAGCTTTTTAACATCAAATATCTGGCACTGAACAAAAAGACCCAGGTGATCACTCCAACGCTTCTTGGGGAAATGATCTTTGATGTGGTAAATTGTTCTATCCGGCAGCTTCTGAACCCGGAGCTTACGGCAAGCTGGGAAAAGGGGCTCACCTATGTGGCAGAGGGCAGCATCACGGAACAGGAATATATGGACAAACTGGAGCATTTTGTGCGGGTACGTACCCGGCAGGTGGAGGCAAGCAATTATCAGTATAACCTGCGGCAGTTTTTTGATGCGGCCGCTGTAAACTACAGGAAGCCGGAGCGAGCTTCCAGACAGGGAGGAAAGAGATCATCATGATGAAAGATTTTACTATCAGCAATATGCTGGATCTGAATGAGACCATTGCAGCAGAGCTTTTTGAGGGAAAAACCTATCCGTGGGAGGTTCTTCCGGAGATCGGAGATTTCATTATCAAGCTGGGAAAAACACTGGATCCTTCTGAATATGAGGAGAAGGGCGAAAATGTATGGATCGCAAGATCCGCTACAGTTGCGCCGACTGCAAGTATCACCGGACCGGCTATCATTGGCAGAGACGCCGAGGTGCGCCACTGTGCATTTATCCGCGGCAAGGCTATCGTTGGTGAGGGCGCAGTTGTGGGAAATTCCACAGAGCTTAAGAATGCAGTGCTGTTTAACAAGGTTCAGGTTCCTCATTATAATTATGTTGGAGATGCTGTGCTGGGATATAAGTCCCACATGGGTGCCGGATCGATCTGTTCCAACGTAAAATCAGACAAGAAGCTGGTTGTCGTAAAAGACGGGGATGAAAAGATCGAAACCGGTCTTAAGAAATTCGGAGCGATGCTCGGAGATCATGTTGAAGTCGGATGCGGTTCTGTGCTGAATCCCGGTACTGTGATCGGACGGAATTCCAATATTTACCCGCTGTCACCGGTACGTGGATGTGTTCCGGCGGATTCCATTTATAAAAATGCAAAAGAGATCGTAAAGAAAAAATAAGAAACAGATTCTTCTGGACACGCATTTAGGCTGCACTTTTGAGAAAGTGCAGCTTTTTTTTGATGGGGTGATGGATGCAACAGTATTGGTCGTGGAAGGATGAAACGACCGGGAGCGGGCGGGATTAAGATAAAAACAAAAGCTGTCGAAGTATGACCAGTCCCATAATATGGACTGGGTAAAACCAGTAAAAGAAATATTTTGCTGATTTTCCGCGGATGAAGCCTCTTTTTCCATTGTACAGGTTAATGGACAGAAAGGCAAAGGAGGCTCTCCATTCATAGTAAAGCCAGCAGCTTCCGAGGATTGCCTGGCCTGGCTTATCGTTTCGCATATAGTACATGATCAGCAGGAAGATATACCCCCGCCATCCATAGTCTGCTTTCAGAAAAATGGAAACAACAAGCAGTCCCAGGATGCAGAGAAGCTGCATCGAAGGTCTGGTCTGGAAATATTCGATGGCACAAAAGGCCAGATATCCGAGGAAAAGCGTAAAAAACACATTTTGTCTTTCGTAACGCAGCGTATTTGTAAACATCAGATTCCACGGAATTTCTGAGAGCAGCGCAAAAAGAAGGAGATTTCTTCCATAGAGGAACCTGCTCCGTGTATGCCGGAAGCCTTCCAGCAGGAGAAAACAGAAGATGGGAAAAGCAGCTCTTCCGATATCGCGGAAAATAAGATATACAGTATATTCTCTGCCGAAAAGTGTAAACAGGATTTTCTGTGCGGGCTGATACATACTGAGTAGCACAGCTCCGATATGATCGATCAGCATGGTGATGACCGCGATCATCTTCAGAGCGCTTCCGCTGAGAATGCGGTATTTTTCTGGAAAAACAGAATCCACAGATGCATTCATGAAAAATATACCTCCAGGGTTAAACTTGCTAATATATTATCACATACATACAGTAGTTGCCAGAAATATTTGACAGTTAGGCATGCAATACTGCCGGAATAACTACCAATATTATGCGTTTTATGGCAAAATTTTATCAAATATGACTGGACGAAACAACGGTTTTGTGAGAAAATAGCCGTAGGGTGTTATCGAACTTTTTTTCTCAATAACATCGGTCAATCTATACTTGAAAGGAGTTTTAAAATGATTTATTCACGCGAAGTAGAAGAAATGTGTCCAGTGGCACAGGGCGTACATCATGGTGCCGCTCCGATCCCGGAAGAAGCAAAATGGGTTCAGGCAAAAGAAGTAAAGGATATCTCCGGATTTACACACGGTGTTGGCTGGTGTGCTCCGCAGCAGGGTGCTTGTAAGCTTTCCCTTAACGTTAAAGAGGGAATCATCCAGGAGGCACTTGTTGAGACAATCGGATGTTCAGGAATGACTCACTCTGCAGCTATGGCTTCTGAGATCCTTCCAGGACTTACCGTTATGGAGGCACTGAACACAGACCTTGTATGTGATGCAATCAATACAGCTATGAGAGAGCTTTTCCTTCAGATCGTTTACGGACGTTCCCAGTCTGCATTCTCCGAGGACGGACTTGCAGTAGGAGCTGGTCTTGAGGACCTTGGAAAAGGACTTCGTTCTCAGGTTGGTACAATGTATGGAACTCTG
>OIZG01001949.1_pt1 | contig 10798 bp, 7 predicted proteins | sample 1588561 | NCBI WGS metagenome assembly OIZG01 (sample SAMN03283267) | human gut metagenome | biome: human-associated habitat; material: feces | host: Homo sapiens | place: USA | collected 2013 | reverse complement strand
GGAAACTTGCGATGCCCGTAGCCGGTGGAGTTCCATGCGTGGGCTCCACTTTTTTTATGCCTGTTTCAGAAAGGAAATACTATATGGCAAAAAACTTTCTCACCTATGAGCAGCAGCTACATATTCTTGAATATGACAAGCAACTTGCTATTCCTAATCACGAATATGCCACTAAAAAACTGGAAGAACTCAGCTACTATTCTCTAATAGGTGGATACAAATCTCTTTTCAAACACGCTCCGTCAAATAAATATATTCATGGCGTTACTTTTGATGAATTAGTTTCTTTCTACTACTTTGATGAAGAGCTACGCACTTTGTTTCTGAAATACATTCTTCATGTAGAACGCCATATAAAATCCATGTTTTCCTATCACTTCTGTGAAAAATATGGTGAACAGCAGTCCATGTATCTTGATATAAATAATTATAATCACACCAGAAAGAACCATCGTGAACTGCTTCGCCTGACTCATTCATTACAAAAAGTTATTGCTACACCTAGCAAATATGCCTATATTGAGCATTCAGTCAATACATATCACAATGTACCATTATGGGTTGCAACAAATGCTTTAACATTTGGGCAGATTTCCAAAATGTATCAATATGCAACTACTGATATTAGAACCAAAATCAGCAAAAACTTTCAGAATGTTTCAGAAAAACAATTGCATCAGTTTATCAACATTATAGGCAAATGCCGTAATGTATGTGCCCATGGGGAGCGTCTGTTTTCATTCAGAATAAACGAGACAATTCCTGATACCCTGCTACACCAAAAGCTTCAAATCAATCAAAACAATAATCACTATGTATACGGCAAGCAGGATTTATTCGCAGTTGTAATTGCCCTACGCTACCTGATAAATAATGATGAATTCAGACTCTTTAAAACTGCTCTTTCAAAACTTATAAAAACTGTAATTAAGCAGTGTCCTCATCTTACAGAGAAACAATTGCTTGATAATATGGGATTTCCTGCTAACTGGGATAAAATCAGCCGATACAGGAAAATATAATTCAATATCTAACATGAGTTTATTGACATACACATCTTGTAATGTTAATGTACATATGGTTGCGCTACGGAAACTTGCGATGCCCGTAGCCGGTGGAGTTCCATGCGTGGGCTCCACTTTTTTATTTTCCACGAAGGTACCTTAAACTTACTACTTGTATCAATAATTTGCATTATGAGAAGTTCCAGGACGGAACTGTAAAATGTATTGAGAACGAGATACCATTTGAAGTGCCGGAGGGGTGGAGTTGGTGTAGATTAAGAGACTTATTAAATGTATGTTCAAGTAAACGAGTTCTTCAATCTGATTGGAAAAACGAAGGGATTCCGTTTTATAGGGCACGAGAAATTGTAAAATTATCTGAGAATGATTTTGTTGAGAATGATTTATTTATTTCTAAAGAGAATTATCTTGAATTAGAAAAAAACTATGGTATACCACAATCAGGTGACTTGATGGTTTCTGGCGTAGGTACAATAGGAAAAGTTTATATAGTAAAGCCAGAGGACCAGTTTTATTATAAAGATGCTAGTGTTCTCTGCTTTGAAAACAGAAATAAAATGCTTGTTTCTAAATTTGCCAAAATCTTATTGGAATCAAGCTTTGTTCAATCGCAAATGAGAGAAAATTCTAAAGGTACAACTGTTGACACAATTACAATTTCTGCTGCAATGAATTATCTATGTATTGTTCCACCCCAAAATGAACAAGTACTCATAGTTGCTGCTGTTCAACAAGCCATTGTAAAAGTAAATGAGATTCAATTTAATAAAGATAACTTACACTCAACTATTACAATTTTAAAAGCTAAAATCCTCGACCTCGCCATCCGTGGCAAACTTGTCCCACAAGACCCGAATGACGAGCCGGCTTCTGTTCTTCTTGAGCGTATCCGTGCTGAAAAAGAAGAACTTATTAAACATGGAAAAATCAAGCGTGATAAGAAGGAATCTGTTATCTTTAAAGGTGATGATAACTCTTATTATGAGAAGATTGATGGTGAGGTGTCTTGCATTGATGAAGAAATACCATATGATATTCCAGATACTTGGACATGGATGCGCTTAGAAAATTGCTGTGTTAAAGAAATTCGTCGAGGAAAATCTCCAAAATATGCAGAAATCAGCAATGTTATTGTATTTGCTCAGAAATGCAACACCAAATACAACGGCATAGATATTAGTTTGGCTCAATATCTTGACGAGACCACAATAAAACGTTATCCGACTGATGAACATATGCAAGATGGAGATATAGTAATTAACTCAACCGGAACAGGTACTCTTGGACGAGTCGGAATTTATAGAAATACCGATAATGCTACAGGTCTCTTAATTGTTCCTGATTCCCATGTTACGGTAATTCGTAGCTTTAGTTGCATCAGCTCACATTACCTATATGCTTTCATGAAGGCACATCAAACCGAACTTGAAAAGAAAGGCGAAGGATCAACAAATCAAAAGGAATTAAAGCCACTTACATTAAAAGAAATGCTCATCGCAGTTCCTCCGTTATCTGAACAGAAACGCATTGATAAATCTATAAATGTTGCATTTAGCCACCTAGCTATAATCGAAAAGTGCCTCAATTGAGGCTCTTCTCAATATGCTCTATTGCTGAAAAAGTTACTTTGAGCTTGTTGCAAATATTTTCTTGCTCTTTGGTTGGTGGAATAGGTATAACCAAGTTAAGAATATCTTCACGAGATATTCCCGGAATAAGTCCCTTGGCAGCTTGTTTGATTTTCGTCATTGAATATTCAATGCATAATGCCAGAAAATCAACATTAAGGCTATAGATATTGCGAATAGCCATAATTTGACGTGCAATGTGAGCTTCCCCAAAGTTATTATGTGCGATTTCCCCGATAGTTCCTTTGCAAGTCAGAAGTAAGTCTCCCCTCCGAGTAATAACTTGCGGAACGGGAGTCCAACGAACTAAGCTAATATGACCATTTTTAAAATTGCTTGCACCTGTAATATATGGAATTCCATCATTTTTATTGTTATATTCTGATGGAGACAAATCTCTTCCAGATATGAGTTCCCATGCAGTATTTAGACGAATAAAAGCCCAACCTTCTGGTAATTCAAATGAGATTTTTTCATCAATGCAATTTACGTTATTGCCCACCTTCTCATAATAAGAGGAGTGTAAACATCTTCGATATAATATTAGAGCGAATTTCTCGCAAAAATATTATATCGGAGGTGTCTTTTTATGGAGACAAAAATAACATTTGAAGAATACTTGAGAAAGGAAAATTTATCAGAAAATACGATAACATCGTATCTATGGACAGTGAATTATTTCAATGCGAATTACGATGTTGTTAGCAAAGAAAATCTGCTTGCCTACAAAGGGTATTTGATGGAATTCTTTAAGCCTAAAACGGTAAATCTACGTATACAGGCAATAAACAAGTATTTGGAATATTTAGAAGAACAGCACTTACAGCTAAAAGCTGTAAAAGTGCAGCAAAAAAACTTCTTAGAAAATGTTATCAGCAATGCAGATTACAATTTTCTTAAGAAGCAGCTCAAAAAGGATAGTAATATGGAATGGTATTTTGTAGTTTGGTATTTAGCAGCTACAGGGGCAAGAGTAAGCGAGCTGATTCAAATTAAGATTGAGCATATAGAAATTGGATATTTTGACCTATACACAAAAGGTGGTAAACTACGACGATTATACATACCCCAAAAGTTAAAAAAAGAAACTCTTGAATGGCTGGAGGAATCGCACCGTTCCTCTGGCTATTTGTTTCTTAACAGATATGGAGATAGAATTACCACAAGAGGAATTTCTCAGCAACTTAAAAACTATGCCGAGAAATACGGACTTGATAAAAAGGTGGTTTACCCGCATTCATTCCGTCACAGATACGCAAAGAACTTCCTTGAAAAGTACAATGATATTGCTTTACTTGCCGACCTTATGGGGCATGAGAGCATTGAAACAACACGCATTTACCTTCGCCGTACTGCCAGCGAACAACAGGAACTTGTAGATAAAATTGTAACTTGGTAAAAATTAAGCCGTCCTCGGATGAGGGCGGCTTAGATGTTATTCTATATTTTGGACTATGGAATCAAGCAAAGAATAATATTGATAAATCCTTTCGGCTATTTTATTTTGTTCATTTATAGGTGGAATAGGAATAAGTGTGGTTCTTATATGTTCAAGGTGAAGATTAGGCACACCAATTCCCTTTAGAGAACTTTTAAAATAGTCTTGGATGGTATCACTTGCTATAATTTTTAGCAAGTACTGTGAGGAAATATTGTTATTTACTACTCTTAACAAAGCTAATGTTACATAAATATCAAACTCACATTCTCTATCAACTATTGCCGCAACTCCTGTAGTTCCATTTTTGGCAAGCAAAATATCATTCATTTTAGGTGATACTCTTGAATATAACTCATCATGTAAAGATTTTGGGATATACATGATATCATTCCAATTGATTTTTCCTGTAGTTATATTCTTTGCTGATAAGAAGATGTATCCGCTATCTGAATAGGTAGGCGTTTTATGTGTTCCGTCAGTTATAGGATAACAGATTGTTTGTAATCTACTCCACTCCCAATTTTGAGGCAATTCAAACGGAATTTCATCATCAATATTGCTTATTATATCTCCAACTCTTTCATAATAAGAGTTATCATCACCTTTAAAGATAACAGATTCCTTCTTATCACGCTTGATTTTGCCTTGTTTAATCAGTTCTTCTTTCTCTGTACGAATACGCTCCAATATCACAGATGCTGGTTCGTCATTCGGGTCTTGTGGAACAAGTTTACCACGGATGGCGAGGTCAAGGATTTTGGATTTTGCTTTCGAAACAAGTTCGTTAATATCTACTTTCCCGATTTCAATATTATCAACCGTATACATCACTTCATTAAGGTGTTGACTCATATGTTTTTGCTCACTATATGGGGGTAACGGAATAAGAATAGAATTCATATTATCCTGCGTCATTTTTGGTTGAGCAGAACCGGTTACATATTTTTCCAGACTAATTGCATTGATATAAGAGCAAAGGTATTCCAAAATAAATTTGTCAGTAGCATCAATGCAATGGGCATGATTGTTAACCCAATATTGTCCTTCAGCAAAAAATGCAATCGGTTTATTGCGTGTCACAAGATTTGCTCCATCTTCACCTATAAGCAAAAGTCGTTCATTGAAAATGTATTTATCAATTTTATCAATCTTGCCTGAAGCTCCATAATAATCATAGATTTTAGCAACATCCGTTCGTTGAGATGACGATATAGGTTTTCGCTCGCTATCGCGATTAATTGTTATGGCAGAGAATCTCGTCCACGCCCACCCCTCCGGCACTTCAAACGGTATCTCATCTTCAATACATTTTACAGTTCCATCCTGCAACTTCTCATAATGCAAATTATCCTCACCTTTAAAGATAATTGTATCATTCTTAATATCCTTTTTCTTGAGCTTACCTTCCTTGAACATCTGCTGCTTCTGCTCTCTGATGCGTTCCAACAATACCTCTGCTGGTTCATCATTTGGATCCTGCGGAACAAGTTTGCCACGGATAGCAAGATCAAGTATTTTTTGTCTTAATGCTTTTGTATCCATTACTCCTCCACTTCTCCAATCAGTTGTTCCAATTCTGAAACTGCCTTGGCAATATTCTGAGATTTTTCTTTAATCTGATCTAATAATTCCGCAAGTGTATAATTATCTGTATCAGATTCTGTCTTCATCCATGTAATATCAAGACTTGTTTTATCTCTTGCAAGAATATCCTGAATTGAGAATTTACGCCATCTTCCATTTGGATTTTCTTCACTATATGTTTCTTTTCGTTTGCTTAAGTCTCCATCTGCATAGCATGCTATAAAGTCATCAAAGTGCTCTGGCTTTAAAGGATTAGTTTTTCCAAATGATGGCATATCATTTCTAAGATCATAAATCCAGACTTCTTTTGTATTTCCCTTGTCTGTTTTTCCACGAGTAAAGAAAAGTACATTTGTCTTAACACCCTGTGCATAGAATATTCCGGTAGGAAGACGCAGAATTGTATGTAGATTACATTTATCTAATAAATCCCGTCTAATTTTCTCGCCATCACCATCCGCAAATAACACATTATCCGGCAATACAACAGCAGCTCTTGCTTTTCCGTTGTTTTTAAGACTTCGATAAATATGCTGTAAAAAGTTTAACTGTTTGTTACTTGTAGGATAAGTAAAATCATCACGTGTAGCACGTTCTCCGCCTTTCTTAGTTCCAAATGGTGGATTTGTCAGAACCAAATCGTAATCATGCATTGATTTTCCTATATTTGAAAGCGTATCGCCTAATGTAATAGGAGCTTCGATATCATGGAGCATAGCATTCATCAATGCCAACCGGTGTGTATCATGTACAAGCTCACAGCCTGTAAATGCTTCCTCCCTCTCAAATCTCGCCATATCTGCATCTTCAATATCAAAAAAATTATCTGTATGCTCTGCAACATATTGATGAGCAGCAATCATAAAACCAAATGTTCCACAGGCAGGGTCGTTACATCTCTCTCCTACTTGGGGTTTCATAAGTTTTGTCATAACATCAATCAAAACACGTGGAGTAAAATACTGACCTGCACCCGATTTCTTTTCATTAGCATTTTTCTCAAGTAATCCTTCATATAAATTTCCAAGTCCTTCTTCTCTCGCAGAATACCAATCAAGACTGTCTATCGTAGCTATAATTTTCTCAAGATTCTTAGGCTCATCAATATTTGTCGCTGCACCCTGATATATTTCACGAATTCTGCCTGTACCATTATCCCCTAGTTCTGATAACAGTTCCTTGTAAAATTTTTTTAATTCTACTCCGCTTTTAGCCTTCAATTCATCCCAACGATATTTCTCTGGAATCTGTTCTTCTGTTCCAGTTTCCTTCGCCATTTTTAAAAATAAAATATATGTTAATTCTGTAACATACTGATGATATGTGATGCCATCATCTCTTAATACATTACATAAATTCCATAATTTTGATACAATTTCTTGTGTTGTCATGCAACATTTCCTCCGTCATCATACAAATATTCATTTAATTCAAGCACAATGCTTTCAAGGTTATTCTGAAATACTTTATTTATCTTTTTGAAGCCTCCATAGCTTGCGAATCTGCTGTCTTCATCAAATACCTTGATATTCATTACAGATTCCCCCAGCAGATATTTTTCAATGCGGGATATCCAGCTCTGTTCCTGCTTTGAGAAATTATGTTTTTTTCTAAGTTTCTCAACAGCTCTGTGAATACGTGCTTCATGACTAATAAGCGTTGATCCAATTGCATAGCGTCGAATCAAGCTTATAATATCTGCCATTATCTCTTCATTAGTCAATTCATAAAGTGCAGTATTCAACTGCTGTGTAGTAAATCCTTCTCTGTCAAGTGTTAATCTTAAATCCTTCAAATCTTTTCTTGTCAAATCCTTAGGTCTGGTACAAATAATATTCAATGCTGCAATTTCATTTCGATTGCTCTGAATATATCGTGAAAATGCATTCAGGTAATCTTCTGGTTTTTCTGCATTTCCATATCCACGTGAATGTTCTGTTAATACATCCTCTGCATCTGAAACTACAACAGGACGAGAACCATTTGCTTTCGTTTCTTGTAGCATTTTGAATACATCACGATATTTAAGCAGACGATTCTTAGCCTCCTGCACATCTGACTTTTCAATTTCCATAATAAGCTGTGATGGGTCTTTTCCATCAGTCATGCTAATGAAATAGTCCATCATTTTAGGCGACATATTTCGTTTCTTTCTCTGCAATTTGGCAATTATCTGATTAATCTGCTGCTCTACCTGTTTATCATCATTTATTTCAGACAGACCATCTAATAACTGAGTAAAGCTTGTTGTTGGATTAACCACTACTGGTTTCATCGTATTCACATCATTCAAAGAATCATATACCCCTACAGGATCGTATATTTCAAAATGCGTCTTATGTATTTTCGGACATAATCTAGTAGCACGCCCCAACATCTGCTCAAATAAAATACGTGATTTCACACGACGCATAAACACTAATGTTGTAATTTCCGGCACATCAATTCCTGTAGTCAACAAATCCACTGTTACTGCAATGCTTGGGTAACTCTCATTCTTGAAACGTTTTATAGCCTCCTGCACTTTCTTAGGATTGCCGCCTCCAACGCTACCTGTTATCTTCATAATAGCCTCATTAGAGACCCCATATTCCGAATAAATATCTCTCAAAATTGATACAATCATATCTGCATGTTGGTCATCAACTGCATATATTAGAGTTTTTCCCTGTTCTTCTGGATTCTCAGGATCTATATCTCTAGCAATCTCGCCTAAAACGGTCTTATTGAAATTCTCTGTAATAACCTGCCGATTAAATTGTTCAACATCAAAATCTAATTCATCATCCAACAACTCACTATTTGTAATTTCACCTGTCACAGGATCATAAATCATAACTGTATCACCCGATTTGTAGTGAATTCCACCTGTACTGAGTTTTGTTTCCAAATGATGAGGAGCATCATGATCTACTAAATATCCTTCTATGACAGCTTCTCTATATGTATATTTAAACACTGGTTGTCCAAAAATTTCTGTCGTCTGAAGTGCAGGTGTTGCCGTAAGTGCAATCTTCACCGCATCGAAATATTCAATCACACTTCGATATTTGCTTTGATAATCTCTTTGGTCACGATACAAAATTTCGGTGTCGCCCATTTCCTTGTCAAGAATATATCCGCGGTGTGCTTCATCTATGATAATAAGATCATAGTCTGTAACCGCCGGCATAGTTTCTCCATCATTATATAGAATACGCTTAACCATGCTCTGAACAGTTGCCACCTGTATTCTGGTTTCTTTATCAATATTTTTATCTTCAAGTCCCTTGATATTATATATCTCATCAAGTGTCATTAAGTCTTCCAACTTTATTTCTTTGAATACATCTGATGCCTGTTCCCCAAGAGAAGTACGGTCAACAAGAAACAATATACGTTTGAATCGGTTCGTCTTTAAAAAGCGATAAATCATACCTAGTACAGTACGTGTTTTTCCTGTTCCTGTTGCCATAGCTAAAAGGATATTCTTTTTTCCTTCAATAACTGACTGTTCTGCCGCTTTTATCGCATTTAACTGATATTCACGCAGATTTAACCCATTAGGATCTGTAAGAAAATCATATGGCAATGCCTTCAATGCTGAATTACCCTCTTGAGGATTTTTCTCCAGCAATTCTACCATTCCCATAGGACTAATCCACCCATGAAGAGCTGTCGGATTATTTGCAGGGCTTCTCAAATCTAAAAACCATATTCCTGACTTTGTTTCAAGCTGCTTTAGATATGGTCTTCCGTTGGTAGCAAAAGTAAATGGTACTTTATATTCACCCCATTCTCCAATCTGATACTCTGAATCTTCCTTACGAATATTACGCGGATATTCTTTTCCCTGATAATCAATAACAGACGGAATATCCTTATGTATTGCTTTTGCCTCGATGACACCTATCAACTTAGTGTCAACAAATAATGCATAGTCTACACGTCCGCTCTGTCCTACTGAAGAATTTGTCGGCCATTCAGCAATAGCCATATTATGTCCTTTTGCTGGACGAGTTCCTTTAGAATAACGAAGATTTTCTGTATCTGCCTCCCAGCCTACTTGACGCAATTGTTCATCAATAATATATCTAGTTTCAGCTTCTGATTTAGGGCGCTGACTTGCCATTTTACCAGCCTGCTTCTGACGCTCTGATTTAGAAATAGCTTCTGCTGTACTTGCTTTTTGTTCTGCCTGTTTTGTAAGTTCTTCTGCCTGTCTCTCTTCTGCAGCTTTCTCTTCCTGTGTAACCGAAACTCTCTTATTTTCTAATTCAGGCATAATAAAATCATGATGCTGATAATTCCAATCTCCATAAGTCTGCATAAACCATTCGCAAAGACTATAAGCCATTTGAAGCAGAATTTTACATTCTGATTCAGAATCATAATTCTCATGCACAGCTTTATTTCTGGCTTTTCTAAGAGCATGTAAAATATCCGTTAAATCTCTTGTTAGCAATCCCTCTCTTTGAAGAGTATCTATTCTTGTAACTGCCGTATTATCATATGGCAATTGGATTCTGTCATAAGTAAACATTAAATTAACAATGCTCTCCCCTATCATTCCCAATTTCATAAGGCATGAATTAGGATCAGAAAAGCAATACTTTTCAGCCTGACAACCAAACGTTGATAAAACAGGAAACTCTGTTTGTAAAAAGTCAAAATTAGATTTCATAAGAGTTACCTCCTCGTTCTGTTTCTACATCCATAGAATAATCAATAATATCATCTATCCGGCAATGGAGAATATCACATATCCTAATTAACACTTCCAATCTGACAAATTGATTTTTTCCCATTTTAGCCATAGCATTTGTACTTATACCGCTCTTATGTACCAATTGCGTTTTGCTGATTTTTTTATCTATTAACAGCTTCCACAGCTTATCATAATTTACTGTCAATGTAATATTCTCCTATCCACCACAATATTCACTTAACTTCTCATAATATAGTATTATATCATGCATACTGATATTTTTTCAATCTCAACTTGAATTTCTCAAGCACTCCAGAGCACTCTATTACATCATCTTTTTTTGATTAAATATTCTTTGTCTTTATCTCTCATAAAATTCCTTTCCTCGCCAATCTGATATCTATCTGTCCTATTCTCTTCAGTTGGAATATTC
>OIZG01001946.1_pt1 | contig 10813 bp, 5 predicted proteins | sample 1588561 | NCBI WGS metagenome assembly OIZG01 (sample SAMN03283267) | human gut metagenome | biome: human-associated habitat; material: feces | host: Homo sapiens | place: USA | collected 2013 | reverse complement strand
ACCCGCCGCAGCTTCCTGAAGGGCGCAGGCGTCGTGGGTGCCGCCGGCCTGCTGTCCGCCTGCGGCGGCAGCAAGTCCAACAACTCCGGCAGCACGGCCGCTTCCGGCGCGGAAGCCCCCAACTCTACCGGTGCCACTCCCCTCAAGGAGTATATCTCCTGGGAGTCTGCCAACCGTGAGGTGGAGAGCTGGAACCTGCTGTACAGCCAGACCCTCAGCGACGCCAACGTCGTCACCAACCTGTGGGACGGCCTGATGAGCTTCGACTGCTACGGCAAGCTGGTGCCCGCCATCGCCACGAGCTGGGAGGCCAACGAGGACTCCACCGTCTGGACCTTCCACCTGCGCGACGACGTGGACTGGGTGGACTGCAACGGCGAGGTGAAGGAGCACATCACCGCCACCGATTTTCTGGTCGGTCTGGAGTGGGTGCTGAACGCCTCCAAGAACGAGGCCAACAACACCTCCATGCCCACCCTGTACATCGTGGGCGCTGAGGAGTACTACGAGAAGACCAAGGATATGGGCGCTGCCGCCGCCGACCTGCGCTATCAGGATATGCTGGACGCAGGCGTGGGCATCGAGGCTCCCGACGACTACACTCTGGTGTTCACCTGCAAGGACCCCTGCCCCTACTTTGATACCGTGGCCTCCTACACCAGCTTCTACCCCGCCTCTCAGGTGCTGATCGACGAGCTGGGCATCGAGACCTTCCGTGGCTGCGACAACACCAACATGTGGTACTGCGGCCCCTATATCGTTGAGGAGTATATCCAGGGCAACACCAAGAGCTATATCCCCAACCCCCACTACTACGATGCTGCCAACGTCAGCCGCTTCGAGCGTCTGACCGTGACCATGATCTCCGATCAGGCCATCGCATTCCAGCTCTACCAGAACCGCGAGCTGGACGAGATCGACCTGAACGAGAGCACCATCACCACCATCACCTCCGACCCCAACAACGAGTACAACAGCCAGCTCTGTGAGAAGCGCGCCCGCCCCTCTGCCTACGCCATGCACTTCAACTACCAGAAGAACAACGCCGACGGCACCCCCGATGTGAACTGGAACAAGGCCATCGCCAACACCGCTTTCCGTCAGTGCTTCTACCGCGGCCTGAACCTGAAGGCATGGTTCTCCCGCTACAACAAGATCAACCCCCTGAAGTGCGAGAACGACTACTACACCATGAAGGGTCTGTGCTACAACACGCAGGGCGCTGAGTACACCACTCTGGTGGCCAAGGAGATGGGCTTCGACGCTGAGAAGTACGACGGCGAGACCATGATCCGCCTGCGTGCCAACGGCGGCGACATCTCCGCCCTGAAGAAGCAGGCCATGGAGGAGCTGAGCGCCATCGGCGTCACCTTCCCCGTCAAGGCTACCTACTTCATCATCGCCAGCAGCACCTCTGCACTGGACAACGCCACCATCCTCAAGCAGTGCTTCTCCGACAGCTTCGGCGATGACTTCATCAAGCTGGACATCCAGACCTACGTTTCCAGCCTGACCCAGGAGGTCCGCACTCCTCAGCTCCAGAGCTTTGTCATCAACGGCTGGAGCGCCAACTTCGGCGACCCCGTCAACTTCCTCGGTCAGGAGACCCTCCACGACGACAATGCTTTCTACTCACACTACTACTCCAACATCGCCCGGGTGGCTGAGGCTCCTGCCGACTACCAGAAGGACCTGATGGATGCTTTCGAGCAGTACACCGATCTGGTCAATGCCGCCAACGCCATCGTCAACGACACCGACGCCCGCTACGAGGCCTTCGCCAAGGCTGAGGCCTATATGCTGGAGAACGTGCTGGTCAGCCCCACCTACTACGACATCGCATGGTCTCTGACCCACGCCAACGAGTACAGCAAGATCAACGCCATGTACGGCGGCTGCAACTACAAGGCTGTCAACTGGGAGACTTCCGAGGAAGCCTATACCACCGTCCAGTACGAGCAGTTTGCCAAGGCTTTCGACGCTGCTATTCAGGGCTAAGCAAGCACAAAAGTCATTCTATTTCAGTCAGCACATGAAATCTTTTCATTTTTATGTGTTTGCTGAATCAATAAGATTCAATCCGTACCAGAGTGTTTTTTCTTGACTTCCCGCCTGTGGGATGATAGAATATTTGCAATCGATACGGGTTCTGCAATGGCGCAGAAACAGATCAATAAAATCTGTCTCTGCGCCCTTTTTGTACCCTTTTTAGGTAAAGTAGTATGGACAGGATAGGGATTTGGGAAACGCAGAGCCGTACCAATCATTACAGGAGGGAAAGAATATGTACCACGATTTTGAGTCTCACACCATCACCCGCCGCAGCTTCCTCAAGGGTGCCGGCGCTGTTGGCGCAGCCAGTCTGCTGGCTGCCTGCGGCGGCTCTTCTTCCAGCACCGCAGCCAGTGCTTCGTCGGCTTCTTCCGGTGCAGCTGCTTCCAGCAAAGGCCTGAGCGAGCTGTTTACTTACGAGACTTCTGGCCGTGAGATCGAGAGCTGGAATATGCTCTACAGCCAGCAGGCCATCGACTTCAACGTGACGACCAACATCATCGATGGTCTTGTCAGCTTCGACAACTACGGCAAACCGGTGCCGGCTCTGGCTAAGAGCTGGGAGCACAACGAGGACTCCACTGTCTGGACTTTCCACCTCCGTGACGATGTGGACTGGGTGGACATGAACGGCGAGGTGCAGGACCACCTGACCAGCAAAGACTTCCTCGTAGGCTTCGAGTGGGTGCTGAACGCAAAGAAGAATCAGGCCGCCAACACCTCCATGCCCTCCACCACCGTCGTGGGCGCAGCCGATTACTACGACAAGACCTATGCGATGGACGACGCAGCCGCCGCGGCCCTGACCTACGACGATATGCTGGCCGCAGGCGTCGGCATCGATGCACCGGATGATTACACCGTCGTCTACACCTGCATAAATCCCTGCCCCTACTTCGACACCGTGGCTTCCTACGTCTGCTGCTATCCGGCACCCCCGGCTCTGGTGGAAAAGCTGGGCGTCGAGGGCTTCCGCGGCGTGGACTACACCCAGCAGTGGTGCTGCGGCCCCTACCTCATCGAGGAATTCGTCTCCGACAACTCCAAGCGGTTCATCCCGAACCCTCATTATTATGCAGCTGACGAGTGCAGCCGCTTCGAGCGCGTGTCTCTGAGCATGATCACCGACCTGACCGTCGGCTACCAGCTGTATCAGAACCGTGAGCTGGACGAGCTGGAGCTGAGCGAGAGCACCCTGACCACCATCACCTCCGACACTTCCAACGCCTACAACGACCAGCTCTGTGAGAAGCGCCCCACCAAGTACGCCTACGACTTCCATTTCAACTTCTATTGCCTCAACACCGACGGCACCCCCAACGAGAACTGGAACAAGGCCGTGGCTAACCGGGCATTCCGCCGCTGCTTCCAGGAGGGCCTGAACCTCATTCCCTACTACGCACGCTTCAACAAGATCAACCCCCTCAAGTGTGAGAACAACTACTACACCATGAAGGGCGTCTGCTACAACTCCAAAGGCACCGATTATGTTGATCTGGTGGCCAAGGAGCTGGGCATCGACGGCGAAAAGTATGACGGTGAGACCATGGTCCATCTGCGCAAGTCCACCGCCGACTCCATCGCAGCTCTCAAGAAGCAGGCCATGGATGAGCTGACCGCCATCGGCGTCACCTTCCCGGTCAAGGCGCCCTTCTTCTTCGTGGCCGGCAACACCGTGGCTCAGGACAACGCCACCGTTCTGAAGCAGTGCTTCACTGACAGCTTCGGCGACGACTTCATCCAGCTGGACCTCGGCACCTATGTTTCCAGCCTTGCAAAGGAAGTCCGCATCCCCAAGCTCCACGGCTTCGTCATCAACGGCTGGGGCGCAGACTTCGGCGACCCCGTCAACTTTGTGGGCCAGGAGATCCTGCACGACTCCAACGCCTACTACGCCGTCAACTACTCCAACATCCAGCTGGTGGCGGAGGATCCCGCCGATTATCAGAAGGAGCTGGTAGACGAGTTTGAACAGTTCACCGACCTGGTCAACGCAGCCAACGCCATCGTGGACGACACCGACGCCCGCTATGAGGCTTTCGCAAAGGCCGAGGCCTATATGATCAACAACTCGCTGGCTGTCCCCTGCTACTACGATGTCCGCTGGTGCCTGACCCACGTCAACGAGTACACCAAGATCAACGCCATGTTCGGCCCCTGCAACTTCAAGTACGTCAACTGGGAGACCAGCGAGGACGCCTACACCACCGCTCAGTACGAGGAGTTCGCCAAGGCTTTCGACGCCGCAAAATCTTAACTTTTTCTTAACTCTTTTCCGCCGGGAGTTCCTGCTTCCGGCCCGTATCCCACACACGGGAGCTGTTCTTAATCCAAGAACAGCTCCTGTTGTTTTGTTTTTGGGTCTGTTTATCTTATTTTCGTCACTCTTCATCACAGTAAAGTAAATTTATTTCATCTCTATGCAGGGTACGGCTTTCTTTTAGAAGAAAAAGCGATTTCCATTCCATTGACAACCATTTATTTCGATGGTACAATATATGTCGTGTTAAGGATTTTACGGGAGGAGCACAGACACAGACAGAGGGGTCTGTTTCTGCGCTCTTTTGTATTCTCTGGTAATACAGAGGGGCAGATAATCTCGTAGGAGTGGGAAATCGGCAGGGCAAGGTACCCTGCGCCATAGAGCCGAGACACGAAAGAATAATTGGGAGGAAAACACAATGAACGCAAATTTTGAGTCTCATTCCATCAGCCGCCGCAGCTTCCTCAAGGCTTCCGGCGTCGTGGGCGCTGCAAGCATTCTGGCCGCTTGCGGTGGTTCTTCCAGCAGCACTGCTGCCAGCACCTCCGGTGCTGCCTCCGGCGCAGCTGCACCCGCAGCCGACGCCATCACCGATTACGTCTCCTTCGAGACTGCCAACCGTGAGCTGGAGACCTGGAACTTCCTGTACAGCCAGTCCGCTTCCGACCTGAACGTCACCACCAACTGCTGGGACGGCCTGCTGAGCTTCGACTGCTACGGCAAGGCAGTGCCCGCCATCGCATCCAGCTGGGAGCACAACGAGGACTCCACCGTCTGGACCTTCCACCTGCGCGACAATGTCGATTGGTGCGACGTCAACGGCGAGGTCAAGTCTCACCTGACCTCCAAGGACTTCCTCGTGGGTCTTGAGTGGGTCCTGAACGCCCTCAAGAACGAGGCTTTCAACACCTCCATGCCTTCTGAGACCGTCGTGGGCGCTGCCGAGTACTACGACCTGACCAAGGACAAGGGCGACGCTGCTGCTGACATGACCTATGAGGATATGCTGGCTGCCGGTGTCGGCGTCGAGGCACCGGACGACTACACTCTGGTCTTCACCTGCAAGAACCCCTGCCCCTACTTCGACACTGTCGTTGCCTACAACAGCTTCTACCCCGCCTCTGAGGACCTCATCAACGAGCTGGGCATCGATGGCTTCCGCTCCTGCGACTACTCCACCATGTGGTACAATGGTCCGTACCTCATCGAGGAGTACATCCAGCAGAACACCAAGAGCTTCATCCCCAACCCCAACTACTACGCCGCAAACGACTGCACCCGTTTCGAGCATCACACCATCACCATGATCCCCGACCTGTCCATGGGCCTGCAGCTGTACGAGAACGGCGAAGTCGATAACATCGACCTGACCGAGTCCAACCTGACCACCATCACCTCCGACCCCAACAACGAGCACAACAAGTTCCTGTGCGAGAAGCGCCCCACCAAGTTCAGCTTCCAGATGCACCTGAACTTCCAGCGCAAGGATGAGAACGGCAATCTGGACGAGAACTGGAACAAGGCTGTTTCCAACCGCGCTTTCCGTCAGTGCTTCTACAAGGGCATCGATTTCACCAACTACTACGCCCGCACCAACAAGATCAACCCCCTGAAGTGCGAGAACGACTACTACACCATGCCCGGTGTCTGCTACAACACCAAGGGTGAGGAGTACACCACTCTGGTCGCCAAGGAGATGGGCTTCGACGGTCAGGCTTACGACGGCAAGACCATGATCCGCCTCCGCGACAACGGTGGCGACATCGCTGACCTGAAGAAGCAGGCCATGGAAGAGCTGAGCGCTATCGGCGTCACCTTCCCCGTCCACTGCCACCACTACATCAAGAGCGGCGATACCACTGCTCTGGATACCGCCACCGTTCTGAAGCAGTGCTTCTCCGACAGTCTGGGCGATGACTTCGTCGTGCTGGACATCGGCACCTATGTCTCTTCTCTTTATAAGGAAGTCCGTAACGTCCAGCTGCACTCCATCCTGCAGAACGGCTGGGGCGCTGACTTCGGTGACCCCGTCAACTTCCTGGGTCAGGAAGTCCTGAGCGACGACAACGCTTACTACGCTCAGACCACCTCCTGGATCGCAGCCGTCGAGGCCGACCCGAAGGATTACCAGAAGGAGCTGCTGGCTGATTACCAGGAGTTCACCGATCTGGTCACCGAGGCAAAGGCCATCGTCACCGATACCGATGCACGCTATGCCGCATTCGCAAAGGCTGAGGCTTCCATGCTGAACAACGCACTGTGCATCCCCTGCCTGTACGAGGTGCTCTGGTGCCTGACCCACGTCAACGAGTACACCAAGATCAACGCCATGTACGGTCCCTGCAACTACAAGGCCGTCAACTGGGAGACCCGTCAGGGCGACGGCTACACCACCGAGGAGTACGAGGCTTTCTCCGCTGCTTTCAATGCAGCAACCAAAGCCTGATGATTATTTTATAAAGGTTTGGTTATCATGTTAAAATACACCGTCAAGCGGCTGGCTCAGTCGCTCGTCACGATCTTATTGATCGCAACCATCGTCTTTTTGCTGATGCGCTGCCTGCCTACGGACTACTACTTCACGGAAGAACAGCTCATGAAGTTTACCGAAGAGCAGAAATACGCCGCGCTGGAAGCCGCCGGTCTGACCGACCCCATCGGCACCCAGCTGCTGCACTTCTACAACGATCTGCTCCATCTGGACTTCGGCACTTCCCGCCGCATCCAGAATGGCGCTTCCGTCGTGAAGGTGATCGGCAAGAAATTCGGCGTCTCCATGCGCCTCGGCCTCATCTCCGCCGGCATCTCTCTGCTGGTGGGCATCATGCTGGGCATCCTGCAGACCGCCTTCAAGGACAAGGTCTTTGACTGGATCGGCACGGCCTACACCGTTTTCGTCAACGCTGTGCCTTCTCTGGTCTCCTATTCGCTGGTGCTGGTCTTCGGCTCCAAATACCTAGGTTTCCCCACGCTGTACTCCACCCGTAATGTCGGCCCGTCCAGCGTGCTGCCCATCGTCTGCTTGTCGCTGGCGTCTATCGCAGGCTACGCTCTGTGGACCCGCCGCTACATGGTGGACGAGCTGACCCGCGATTATATCAAGCTGGCCCGCGTCAAGGGCCTGAGCTCCAGCGAGATCATGTTCAAGCACGTGCTGCGCAACGCCATGGTCCCCATGGTGCAGTATATCCCCCAGTCCATCCTGCTGACGGTCGGCGGCTCTCTGCTGATGGAACGGTTCTTCTCCGTTCCCGGCATGGGTCCCCTGCTGACCGACGCCATCCAGCGCTATGACCTGAACGTCGTACAGACTCTGGTCATCCTCTACGCTGCACTGGGCATCGTGGGTGTTTTCCTGGGCGACGTGCTGATGATGCTGGTTGACCCGCGCATTACTCTGACCGGAAAGGAGGCCGCACGCTGATGGCTAAAGCATCTGATTTTGAGGGCAAGAAGCAGGACGAACTGTTCTACTTCGTCGATTACTCTCCGGAGGAAGCCGAGCGTGTCGGCTACTCCAACTACAGCTACTGGGGTTCTGTCATCCAGAACTTCCTCAAGCACAAGGCTGCTGTCGTCTGCCTGTTCCTGTTCCTGTTCCTCGTCATCTTCTCCTTCATCGCACTGGCCATCGGCAAGTACGATTATCAGACGCTGGTGACGGATTCCTCTCTGGCCTTCCGGAAGCCCAACAGCGAATACTGGTTCGGCACCGATAACCTTGGCCGCGACTACTGGTGTCAGGTGTGGTACGCCACTCAGGTGTCCATCCGTCTGGCCCTCATCGTTGCCGTGGGCGAGAGCATCCTCGGCGTCATCATCGGCCTGATCTGGGGCTATGTCCGTAAGCTGGACCGCTTCTTCACCGAGCTGTACAACCTCATCGACAACGTGCCTTACATCATCTACATGACCCTGATCGCACTGGTCGTCGGCCAGAGCTTCACCATCATGGCCGTCTCGATGATCGCCATCGGCTGGCTGGTCATGGCCCGCCGCGTCCGCAACATGGTGTTCATGTTCCGTGACCGCGAGTACAATCTCGCGTCCCGCTGCCTTGGCACCCCGCTGTGGCGCGTTCTGACCAAGAACATCCTGCCCTATCTGGTCTCCGTCATCATCCTGCGCATGGCGCTGAGCATCCCCGCCACCATCAACCTCGAGTCCACCCTGTCCTATCTGGGCATCGGTCTGGGCATCGAGACTCCGTCTCTGGGCCTCATCCTGAGCAAGGTGCGCGGCTTCTTCCTCGATTATCCTTACCTGCTGGTCTTCCCCGCATCCATCGTGTCCATCATCTCCATTTCCTTCTATATCATGGGCAACGCTTTCTCGGATGCTGCTGACCCGCGCAACCACGTTTAACAGATGGGAGAGAAAATCACAAAAATGGATAGACAACCGATCATCTCTGCCAAAGACGTGGAGATCACCTTTAGCCTGCGCGGCAAGAAGCTGAACGCGATCCGCAAGTGCTCGCTGGACCTTTATGACGGCGAGACGCTGGCCATCGTGGGCGAGTCCGGCTCGGGCAAGTCCGTATTCACCAAGACCTTCGTGGGTATGCTGGATGTCAACGGTAAGATCACCGGCGGCTCCATCATGTATGAAGGCCGCGACATGACCAAGTTCACCGAGAAGGACTGGCTGGGCGTGCGCGGCAAGAAGATCGCCATGGTCATGCAGGACCCGATGACCAGCCTGAACCCGCTGAAGAAAATCGGCAAGCAGATCCAGGAGAGCATCGAGCACCATCAGGGTCTGAAGGGCGCGGAGGCCAAGAAGGCCGCCATCGAGATGCTGGCCAAGGTCGGCATCCCCGACCCGGAGCGCCGCTACGAACAGTATCCGCACGAGTTCTCCGGCGGTATGCGGCAGCGTGTCGTCATCGCCATCGCTGCCGCCTGCCGTCCGCAGATTCTCATCTGCGACGAGCCCACCACCGCTCTGGACGTGACCATTCAGGCACAGATCCTGCAGCTCATCCGTGACCTGCAGAAGGAGCTGGGCATGTCCGTTATCTACATCACCCATGACCTGGGCGTTGTGGCAAACGTAGCAGACCGCGTGGCCGTCATGTACGCCGGCCAGATCGTCGAGTACGGCACCGTCGAGGAGATCTTCTACGACGCATGGCACCCCTACACCTGGGCTCTGCTGCAGGCTCTGCCTCAGCTGGGTACCAAGGGTGAGGCCCTGCCCACCATCGACGGTACGCCGCCGAACCTGTTCAATGAGATCAAGGGCGATGCATTTGCACCCCGCAACAAGCACGCGCTGGCCATCGACTTCGTGGCAGAACCTCCGTTCTTCCAGGTGTCCGAGACCCACGCGGCAAAGACCTGGTATCTGGACCCCCGGGCTCCCAAGATGGAACGCCCGCACTCCATCCAGAACCTGCGTGAGAAAATGGGAAAGATGGGAGGTTCCAACTTAAATGGCTGAGCGTGAAAAGCTGATTGAGCTGAAAGACCTTCAGATCACCTTTGGCTCCGGCAAAAAGAAGTTCGTGGCCGTGGACCACGTCAATTTTGACATCTACAAGGGCGAGACCTTCTCGCTGGTCGGCGAGTCCGGCTCCGGCAAGACCACCATTGGCCGTGCCATCTGCCGCATCAACCCGACCTCGGGCGGCGACATCTTCTTCAAGGGCCAGAAGATCAACGGCAAGATCTCCAAGGAGCTGGACCGTGAGGTCATCCGCAAGGTGCAGATGATCTTCCAGGACCCCATGGCCTCTCTGAACGAGCGCGCCAAGGTCGAGTACATCGTAGCTGAGGGTCTGTTGAACCACCACCTGTACAAGGACCAGAATGACCTGCACGAAAAGGTCATGAACGCTCTGCACGAGGTCGGCCTGCTGCCGGAGTTCGCCTCCCGCTTCCCCCACGAGTTCTCGGGCGGCCAGCGTCAGCGTATCGGCATCGCCCGTGCGCTGGTCATGGAGCCGGAGTTCATCGTGGCCGATGAGCCCATCTCGGCTCTGGACGTGTCCATCCAGGCACAGATCGTCAATCTTCTGATCCGTCTCCAGAAGGAGAAGGGACTGACGTACCTGTTTATTGCCCATGATCTGGCCATGGTCAAGCACATCTCAGACCGGGTGGCTGTGATGTATCTGGGAAATATCGTGGAGATCACCCAGGCGTCGGCCTTATACGCCAATCCCATGCACCCCTATACCCAGGCGCTGCTTTCTGCGATCCCCATTCCGGATCCAGAGGTGGAGGAAAAGAAGCAGAGGATCCGTCTGGAAGGAGAACTCCCCAGCCCGGTGGACCCGCCGGATGGCTGCCGGTTCATCAACCGCTGCCGGTTTGCCAGTGAACGCTGCCGGAAGGAGCGGCCGGAGCTGCTGGAAATGGAGCCGGGCCATCTGGTGGCATGTCATTATTGTGAAGAGATGAAAAAGGGGACGGTATAGCCAGGACGGGATCTTCCGTCTTGTGAGAAATCAGAAAATATGATATGATTGCTGTCAGATAACTGTTGTTCTAA
>OIZG01001942.1_pt1 | contig 10827 bp, 9 predicted proteins | sample 1588561 | NCBI WGS metagenome assembly OIZG01 (sample SAMN03283267) | human gut metagenome | biome: human-associated habitat; material: feces | host: Homo sapiens | place: USA | collected 2013 | reverse complement strand
CACCGGCTGCTGCCGCAAAAGCAACTTCAGGCAGAGGTTTTCGATCTCCCGCTCCTTGTGGTCGATCTCGCTGTCCAGAGGAGCTACCTTGGCGGCCAGCGCCGTGTCCCCCTCCGTCAGCGCCTGAGAGGACAGGGCGATGACCTCCTCGCACAGCGCCCCCATCTCGATCATCTCGTGGTTGAGCTGCAAAAGCTGTTCGTCGAATTTATTGCGCATCTTACCCAAACCTCCCGGTGATGTAATCCTCCGTCCGTTTGTCGGCGGGGGTGGAAAACAGCTGCTCTGTCTTGCCGAACTCCACCAGCTCCCCCAGCAGGAAAAAGGCGGTGTTGTCGGAAATACGGGCGGCCTGCTGCATATTGTGGGTCACCATGACCACGGTGTACTGGCTTTTCAGCTCCGCCGCCAGATCCTCGATCTTGGAGGTGGAGATGGGGTCCAGAGCGCTGGTGGATTCGTCCATCAGCAGCACCTCCGGCTCCACGGCCAGGGCCCGGGCGATGCACAGCCGCTGCTGCTGACCGCCGGAAAGCCCCAAGGCGCTTTTCTTCAGCCGGTCCTTTACCTCGTCCCAGATGGCGGCGGAACGCAGAGAGTTCTCCACGATCTCGTCCAGCTTCACCCGGTTTCGGATGCCGTGGGTCCGGGGGCCGTAGGCCACGTTATCGTAAATGCTCATCGGGAAAGGGTTGGCCTTCTGAAACACCATGCCGATCTGCTTGCGGAGCCATGTGGGGTCCACAGAGCTGCCGTAGAGGTCCTGTCCGTGGAAATCCACCTCGCCGCTGAGCTTCACACCCGGGATCAGGTCATTCATCCGGTTCAGCGTCCGCAGAAAGGTAGATTTGCCGCAGCCGGAGGGCCCGATGAAGGCGGTGATTTCGTGCTCAGGAATGGCGATGGATACATCGTGAAGGGCATGGTTGGGGCCATACCAGAGATTCAGTTTTTTTTCTTCCAAAATTGGTTCCATAGGGTCTCCTCAATTCTTTTTCAGCTTCCGCCCCAGAAACACGGCGGAGAGGTTGATGAGCAGGGTCAACAGCATCAGAATGGTGGCGATGGAGAAGGCCACCGCCGTCTCGCCCCGTTCGTTGGCGTAGACATACAAAGCCACCGTCAGCGTGGCGGAGGAGGAATGAAGGGCCGTGAAAAAATCGTTGAGCACCAAACCGAACCCGGCGGTGTACAGCAGTGCCGCACTTTCCCCCACGATGCGGCCGACGGCCAAAATGCAGCCGGTGACGATGCCGTCGATGGCGTTGGGCAGCACCACGGTACGGACCATGCGCCACTTTCCGGCTCCCAGCCCCAATGCTCCCTCCCGGTAGGACTGGGGCACGGTTTTCAGGCTCTCCTGGGTAGTGCGGAGAATGGTGGGCAGGATCATCACCACCAGAGTCAGTCCGCCCGCCAGCACACCTGCCTGCAAATTCATTTTCTGCACGAAAAACAGCATACCGACAAGGCCGAAGATAATGGATGGGATTCCCGTCAGGGTCTCGGCAGCGAACTCAATGAGGCTCACCAGCCGCCGGTTTTCCGCGTACTCCGTCAGATAGATGGCGGCCCCCACGCCCAAGGGCAGAACGATGACCATGGCCATCAAAATGATATACAGAGTGTTGAGAATGTTTGGTAAAATACCAATCGTATTCTTAATATAGCTGGTCTGGCCGGACAGCAGCTCCCAAGTCAGCCCCGGGATCCCCCGGCAGAAAATGTAGCCGATCAAAAATACCAGCAGTGCGCAGGTCAGTCCGGCGCACAGCCACACCAGCGCACGCATCCCCCGGTTGTAGACCCGGCGGAGAAGGGATAAGGTTTGTCCGTTCATGTCAGCCCTCCTTCCGGTTCTTGACGCACACGTTCAGAAACACATTGATGAGCATGATAAAGAGGAACAGCACCAGGCCGATGGAATAAAGCGCCTGCTGATACAGGCTTCCTACACTGGCGTAGGCCATGCCGGAGATAATGCCGGTGGTGAGAAAGCGCACCGGCGTAAACAGCCCCGGCATATTGGACACGTTGCCCGCCACCAGAATGATGGCCATCGCCTCACCGATGGCCCGGCCCACGCCCAGCACCACCGCCGCCGCGATGCCGCTGCGGGCGGCATGAAGGCTCACCCGGAAATAGGTCTCCATCTCCGCCGCGCCCAAGGCGAGACTGGCCTCCTCGTACTCCTTTGGAACGGCCCGGAGCGCCGTATCCGACACGTTGATGATGGAGGGCAGGATCATAATGGCCAGCACGATCATGGCGGCCAGCAGGCAGGCGCCGGAGCTGAGGTGGAACAGGTTCCGGATGGCCGGCACCAGCACGATCATGCCCACCAGACCGTACACCACCGACGGGATGCCCGCCAGCAGCTGTACCGCCGTGCGGATCACCGCCGCCAGCTTCGGCGGGGCCACCTTCGCCAGAAATACAGCAGTCAGCAGTCCCACAGGAACGCCGATGACGATGGCCCCGGCAGTGCCGTAAACAGAGGTCAGAATAAAGGGCAGAATTCCGTACTGTGCGCCGGTGGTGGTGTTGGTGGGATCCCAGACCTTGCCCAGCAGAAATTGAAACAGGCCAATCTGCCGAATGGCGGGCAGGCCGGAGAGAATGAGATAGATGCTGATGAGCAGCACAAAGGCCACCGCCACGATGCCGCACAGCAAAAAAATCAAATGGATGATCTGCTCCACGGTTTTGCGGGCACGGTAGCTGCTCCGCTCCGGTGTATGCGGGGGATTTGTAATGCTTTCCACCGCGTTGACGGCGGTCAGAATTGCGTCAGAGTCCATGTCTGGCTCCTTTCTCGGTTTTACAGGAAGCGCCTCCACCTACGGTGATAGATGGAGGCGGGCTTGTCATGCTGTGGGAAGGAAGGGTGTGGGAGGAACCCTGTGGGGGTCCTCCCCACTTCTTTGATCGAACAGATCTTAGGCGATGTACGAGATCCGCGCCGGTTGCTCCCTTATTTCGCGACAGGCACCGCACCGGCAGCCTTGATCAGCTGGCTGGCAGCGGAAGAGGTAGCGTAGTCGAAGAATGCCTGGGCTGCGGGAGACAGGGTCTCGCCGGTCTTGGTCACCAGCACGAAGGGCCGCTGAATGGCGTAGCTGCCGTTCAGAACAGTTTCCTCCGTGCAGGCCACGCCGCCTACGGTGACGGCCTTGACGGTGTTCTTACCCTCTACAGCGGAGAGGGATGCGTAACCGATGGCGTTGGGGTTGCCGGCAACCGCCTCGATGACGCCGCCAGTGGAGGTCAGCTCCTGATCCAGCTTGCAGGCGTCCTTGGTGCCGGTGATGGACTCGAAGCCGTCCCGGGTGCCGCTGCCCGCCTCACGGCCGATGCAGGAGATGGTACCGGCATCGCCGCCCACCTCGCTCCAGTCGGTGATCTCACCGGTGAAGATCTTGCCGATCTGCTCCACCGTCAGATTCTCCACCTTGCTGTCAGCATTGACGATGACGGCGATGCCGTCCAGCGCCACGACGGTCTCGGTCAGACCGCCGGCCTTCTCCTCGTCCTTCAGGGCGCGGGAGGCAAGGCCGATGTCGGCGCTGCCGTTGCTGGCAGCCTCAATGCCTGCGCCGGAGCCGGTGGGATCATAGGTGACGGTGACGCCGCTGTTGTCGGCCATGAACTGCTCACTCAGAGCGCCGATGACCTTTTCCATAGAGGTGGAGCCGTTGGTGGACACACTGCCGGAGAGGGCGGCCTCAGCCGGAGTCTCCGTCTGCGCGCTGCTGTCGGTGTTCGTGTCAGCAGGCGTTTCCGTCTTGGATCCGCAGCCGGTAAGGGCCGCCAGGCTCAAGGCCAGGGTCAAAATCAATGCAAGTGTCTTTTTCATGTTTGTCTTCCTCTTTTATTTGTATTTGATATTTGGGTTTTCCCCTTTTCACATTGTCAGTGTACCGGCTGTATGTAAAGGACAAAAGACAAACCATGTAAAATCCATGTCAAATCATTCCGCAAATCACTTCTCTGCCGAAAAAAAGCAGAGAAAAAGCGTCTTTCCGCAGTGCGGAAAGACGCTTTTTGAAGCACAAACAGTCGATTCGGTTATCGCTGACCCTTGTCGTAGGGAATACCCTCCGCCTTGGGCGCGCGGGAATTCTTGGAGGTAAAGGCCAGCACGATCAGGGAGATGATGTAGGGCAGCATATTGTAAACGGAACTGGGAAGGTTCATGACCTTCAGGAAGGCAAAGCCGGTGTAGACGTTGCCCAAGGCCCGGAAGAAGCCGAACAGCAGCGCTGCCAGCGCGATGCGCTGGGGCTTCCACTGGCCGAAGATCATCACCGCCAGAGACAGGAAGCCGAAGCCAGCCACGCCGTACTCAAACCGCCACTCGGACACACCGGCGGTGATGAACACGATGCCGCCCAAGCCGCCCAAGAAACCGGAGATCAGCACACCGGCCCAGCGCATTTTATAGACGTTGATACCCACGCTGTCCGCCGCCTGAGGATGCTCGCCGCAGGCCATGAGCCGCAGGCCGAACCGTGTCTTGTACAGCAGCACATAGGAGGCTACCAGCAAAAGCGCCGTAATGAGCATGAACCAGCTGAACTCAAAGGAGCCGATGTTCACGGTAAATGCCTTTTTGGCACCGGCGTACTGAATGATGGAGGACACGTCATCGGGATTGGCCGCAGTGTTGATGGCCTTGACAATGACGGTGGCCCCAGCGGTGCCCAGCAGGTTCAAAGCTGTGCCTACCAACGTCTGATCTGCCTTGAAGTTGATACAGGCCACAGCCAGCAGGCAGGAATACACCATGCCCACCGCGGCGGAAACCAGCACCACTGCCAGGATCGTCACAAAATGAGAGCTGTTCTCTCCCAGATAGCGCATCGTCAGGGCACCGCCCAGAGCGCCCATGATCATGATGCCCTCCAGACCCAGATTGATCACGCCGGAGTGCTCGGAGAAGCAGCCGCCCAGAGCCACCAGGATCAGCACGGAGGCAAAGATCAGGGTATATTGCAGCAGCAAACTCATGCCTGATCGCCTCCTTTCCCGTTGGCCGCATCTTGTTCCGCGGCAGCCTTGGCCTTCAGAGCCGCCTTTTCCTCCCGTTTGGCAATGGAGCTGTTCATCACATGCTTCATGAACAGCACAAAGCCGCAGAGATAAATGATGATGGAAGAGATCAGATCGGAGATCTGCGCGCAATACAGGGACTTATCCACATACGCGCCGCCGGCGGTGATGTGCTGGATGAAGAAGGACGCCAGCATCGTGCCCAGAGGATTCAGTCCCCCTAAGAAGGCGGCGGCAATGCCGTTGAAGCCCATGGCGGGAACGGAGGAGGTAGAGCACTGCCACTGCTCGTAGCCGGTGAGGTACAGCAGCGCCGCACCCATGCCGGCCAGCGCACCGGAGATCACCAGGCTCAGGATCACGTTCCGCTTTTCCGCCATGCCGCAGTATTTGGCGGCGTTGCGGTTGAAGCCGGTAGCCTTCAGCTCATAGCCAAATCTGGTCTTATCCAGTACGATCCAGATCAGAATCGCCATCACAATGGACAGGGGGATGGCCAGACCCACATACTGATTCTTGTTGAACAGCGCCCCCAGCCCCAGAGAGGGCAGCACAGCAGAGGGGTTGTTGTTGGCCAGCACGATGGTGTAGGGGCTGGCGGCCTCTTTCACCGTGGTCAGCAGCATATTGGTCAGGTAGAGGACGATCCAGTTCAGCATGATGCCGGAGATGACCTCGTTGACGTTGCAATAGGACTTCAGCACACCGGAGATGGCCCCCAGCACTGCGCCGCCGGCCATAGCCACCAGCAGGCAGGGCAGCCAGCTCCAGCCCAAGCCCAGCGCCGCGTACAGGCTCAGTGCCACGCCGAAGCAGTACTGGCCCGCAGCTCCGATGTTGAACAGGCCCACCTTATAGGCAAACAGGATGGACAGCGAGCACATCAGCAGCGGTGCGGTCTTGACCAGCGTGTTGCCCAGATATTTCAACTGGGAGGATGTCTTTTTATAGGTCAGGAAGTTTTTGACCACAGTAAGGATCGCCTCGCCGGCGCCAGCGGGATTGATGACCAGCAGCACGAGATAGCCGAGGAACAGACCCAGCACGATGCACAAAAGAGAGGCCAGCAGCGATTGGAAGCCGTTGCTCTTGAAAATATTCTTTTTCATGCCTTCACCTCGTCTCTCTTGGCGCCGGCCATGTAGAGGCCCAGCTCCTCCTGGGTGGTGGTTTTCGGGTCCAGCTCGCCCACGATCTCACCCTCGTACATCACAAGGATGCGGTCGGGTACGTCCATGACCTCGTCCAGCTCCAGACTCACCAGCAGCACCGCCTTGCCCTCGTCCCGCTGGGCGACCAGCTGACGGTGGATGTACTCAATGGCGCCAACGTCCAGACCGCGGGTGGGCTGGACTGCCACCAGCAGTTCCGGATCCTTGTCGATCTCCCGGGCCACGATGGCCTTCTGCTGGTTGCCGCCAGACATGGAGCGGGCAATGGTAACAGGGCCCTGACCGGAGCGCACGTCATACTGCTCGATCAGCCGCTCCGCGTAGCCGCGGATGTTCTTCCGCCGCAGGAAACCCGCCTTGTCGGTGAATTCCGGCTCAAAGTACCGCTGGAGTATCATGTTGTCCTCCAGAGAATAGTCCAGCACCAGACCGTGCTTATGCCGGTCCTCAGGGATGTGGCTCATGCCCATGGTGCTCCGCTTGCGGATGGAGGTGTGGGTGATGTCCTGCCCGCAGAGGAAAAGCTCGCCGGACACCAGCGGTTCCAGACCGGTCAGGCCATAGACCAATTCCGTCTGGCCGTTGCCGTCGATACCCGCAATGCAGACGATCTCGCCCCGCCGTACCTGGAAGGACACATTCTTCACAGCGTTGTTCTTATGGACCTTGGAGGCCATGGTCATATTCTTGACCTCCAGCACCACGTCTCCCGGCTCCGCAGGCTTCTTTTCCACATGGAAATTGACGTTGCGGCCCACCATCATGGCGGACAGCTCCGCCGGTGTGGTGTCTTTCGTATTGACGGTGCCGATGTACTTGCCCTTGCGGAGCACGGTGCAGCGGTCCGCCACCGCCATGATCTCCGCCAGCTTGTGAGAGATAAAGAGGATGGACTTCCCCTCCGCCGCCAGATTCTTCATGATCTGCATCAGCTCGTCGATCTCCTGGGGCGTCAGCACGGCGGTGGGCTCGTCGAAGATCAGGATCTCATTGTCCCGGTACAGCATTTTCAGGATCTCGGTGCGCTGCTGCATACCCACGGTGATGTCCTCGATCAAAGCGTCCGGGTCCACATGGAGACCGTACTTCTCGCTGAGGGCCAGCACCTTTTCCCGGGCCTCCTTTTTCTGGAGAAAGCCATGCTTCGTAGGCTCCACGCCCATGATGATGTTGTCCAGCACCGTAAAGCAGTCCACCAGCTTGAAGTGCTGGTGCACCATGCCGATCCCCAAGTCATTGGCGTCATTGGGGTCCTTGATAGAGACCTCCTTGCCGTCCTTCTTGATCGTTCCCTCCTCCGGCTGATACAGGCCGAACAGCACGCTCATCAGCGTGGACTTGCCCGCGCCGTTTTCGCCCAGCAGGGCATGGATCTCACCCTTTTTCAATTGAAGGGTAATGTCATCATTGGCGATGATGCCTGGGAACCGCTTCGTAATGTGGAGCATTTCGATGGCGTAATTCGTTTCCAAGTCAAACCGCCCTCCTTCCGTTTTAATGGCCCGCCGTGTGGATCTCGCGGGGACGGAAACCATGTTCATTTACCGGCAGCGGCATATTGCCCTCACATCCAGTATTATATTCAGTATACTATAACTCCGCTCAAAAAGAAAGGCAAATCGACGGCCGGAATCATTTTTTTGAAGAGTGGTCTCCTCAGGGCGCTTCCATCGGGAGACTCGTCCGCTTTCCGCAAACTGTTCCCGAAAAGACTGCCAGCCGCTTCAACATCCGAAATGCCCCATTCCACCAGGGTGCCAATGGTTTTCCGTACCTCCTTCTTTTGGCAGATAAAAAAGGAACGTCCTTTCGGACGTTCCTTTTCGCGTATGGATTTGCGTTCTGCGCTTAGCCCTTGATAGCGCCCTGGTCCTCCACAGCGATCACGGTGGCGAAGTCAGAGGGAGCCTTGCTCACATCGTTGGAAACGGTGATCTTGCCGTCGAACATATCCTTCACCATGGCCTTGTAGTCATCCTGGGTGAAGCTGTCAGACCACTGAGTGCCCTCACCCATGGGGATCTGGACATAGTTCAGCTCGGGATCATCGCCGGACACCAGACCCAGAGTAGCGATCTTGCCCTTGTAAGCATCCCAGTTGCCGTTGACGATAACGTCAGTCAGGGTGTCATAGGTGGTGGGATACAGACCCTTCATAGCGGAGGTGACGGTCATGCCTTCCACGCCGGCGTAGCCAGCGATGACGCCAGCCTGGTCAACGTCCACGCCGATGACCTTGGCGTTAGCCTTCTTGGCAGCGTCCACAGCGGAGGTGTAGATACCGCCGCCGCAGGCGAAGACGACCTCAGTGCCGCCGGCATACCAGGTATCCATCACAGCGGTGATGTCAGCGTCGCCGAAGAACTGGCCGCCATAGACATAGTTTACGGTCACATCGGTCAGGCCCAGATCGGCGGCAGCGGCGTCAACGCCCTGCACGAAGCCGTAGCCATAACGGACAACAGCGGGAACAGCCATGCCGCCCAGGAAGCCCAGGTTCTTGTAGCCCAGCTTCACAGCAGCGTAACCGGCCATGTAGCCGCACAGCTCTTCCTGGTACACAGCGCAGTACACGTTGCTCATATCAACATACTTGTTCAGATCCCAGTTGCTGGGGTTGAAGTCATAGGACTCACCAGCCTTGGCAACGGCGGTCTCGAGCAGGTCGTCGGCGGCGACGTCGAGCGCGATGAACTTCACATCGGGGAATTCGGGAGCGGCCTCAACGATGGCGCCGCCGAAAGCGTAGCCAGGCATGACGATGACGTTGAAGCCTTCGTCAACGGCCTTTTCGATCATGGCGACACGGTCGGCGGTGTTATCGCCGGCGGGCCTGAAGTAGCTGAACTCGATGCTGTTGTCCTCGGCGAATGCCTTGCAGGCCTCATAGGTGGTCTGGTTGAAGGACTGGTCGGTGATGTCGCCGTAGTCGGTGATCATTGCGACCTTATAGGCGCCCTCGTTCTCAGCAGGCTGCTCGGTCTGGTCAGGCGCATCGGTCTTGGTATCGTCGGTCTTCTTATCGCCGCAGGCTACCAGGGACAGAGACATGACCAATGCCAGAGTCAAAGCAAGAAACTTCTTCATTGGAATCTACCTCTTTCATGTTTTCTCCTTTTAACGTCCGCTCCCGCTCTGAAACGCACCGTGCCGTATTCCCCGGAGGGATCACAGCCTATGTATGGCTTCGGAAGCCGGGTGCAAGCTCTTTAAAAGGGTCGACCTCAAGGGTCTATGTCATTATAACAATTTCACCCGGGCAATGCAATAAGAAACCCGAATTGTTTTCAATTTTGCCATATCTTTCACGCATAAAAGAACACCCCGCCCGGGATCGGGCGGGGTGTTCCCTTCAGGAAGCGTTAACAGTCTATCGGTCTCAGTCCGCCATCTTCACGGCGACTTCCAGCGCAATCTTCATCATGTTGGTGAACGTGTTCTGCCGGTCCGCCGGGGACAGCTCCTCCCCCGTCACCAGATTGTCGGAGATGGAGCAGATGGCCAGCGCCCGCTTGCCGGTGTAGGCAGCGTTGCAGTACAGGGCCGCAGCCTCCATCTCCACCGCCATGACGCCCATCTTCTGGAAGCGCATGTTCCGTCCGGCGGCATCGTAGAAGGTGTCGGAGGAATAGAGGTTTCCCACCGGCATCTTCACACCCAGTTCCTTGGCGCTTTCCACTGCTGCCATCAGCAGGTCAAAGTCCGCGATGGGGGCAAAGGTGCCGCCCAGCTCATACTGCTCCAGATAAGCGGAGTTTGTGCAGGCGCCCTGACCGGCCACCACGCTGCCAAGCTCCAGATCCGCCCGGAGAGCTCCGGCAGAGCCTACCCGGATGATGTTTTCCACATCGTACTGGGTGTAGAGCTCGTAGGAGTAGATGCCGATGGAGGGCATACCCATGCCGGAGGCCATGACGCTCACCGGGATGCCCTTATAAAGACCGGTGTAGCCCTGAACGCCCCGGATGTTGTTCACCAGCTTCAATTCCGTCAGGAAATTCTCAGCGATGAACTTGGACCGCAGGGGGTCGCCGGGCATCAGTACGGTTTTGGCGAAATCGCCCTTGTTTGCTTCGTTATGAGGGGTTCCCATGATGACCTCCTTATTTTTCCATGGCCTTTACGGCCTTGACGATGCGGCTGGTGCCCAGGCGGGAAGCGCCCAGGTTGATAAAGTCCTCAGCGTCCTGCAGGTTGGCAATGCCGCCTGCCGCCTTGATCTTTACATTTTCTCCTACATGAGCGGCAAAAAGCGCAATATCCTCAAAGGTAGCGCCCGCCTTTGAAAAGCCCGTAGAGGTCTTGATATAATCAGCGCCGGAGGCTGTAACTACCTGGCACATACGGATCTTTTCTTCCTCTGTCAGCAGACAGGTTTCAATAATCACCTTTAAGATTTTATCCCCGCACACTGCCTTCAATCTACGGATTTCATCCTCGACCTGATCGTAAAGACTATCCTTGACCCATCCGATATTGATCACCATATCAATCTCGTCTGCCCCATTTTCAAGCGCATTTCTAGTTTCAAATTCCTTTGTCTCTGTGGTCATATAGCCGTTTGGAAAGCCAATCACTGTACAAACAGCCATCTTATCTCCCA
>OIZG01001931.1_pt1 | contig 10920 bp, 14 predicted proteins | sample 1588561 | NCBI WGS metagenome assembly OIZG01 (sample SAMN03283267) | human gut metagenome | biome: human-associated habitat; material: feces | host: Homo sapiens | place: USA | collected 2013 | reverse complement strand
TACATTCGGTATCTGGATTGAAGAAATTAATAGTGCCATTACAAGCATACAAGTTCCTTTTTCGTCGGTTACTAAACTCTATATACTGCTCACTACACAAATCCACAACAACATAGCGAAACGTATCGGATAAATGACCATGTTCCTCATATGTCTGCAAAGTAGTTTTATTCTTGACCTTGGTTTTAAGAATGGCACCGTTAGCATCTTTCTGTACGCTCATGTAGTCCTCGATAGATACCGAACATGATTCGTCGATGTATATCTCTATGCCGGGAACAGTACAATCAAAGATAGCATTGATAAACTCACCGGTCATTGCGACACTCGGATTCTTGTTACCTACCTTATCTTCAATCTCGAACCCTTCTTTTTGTAATGTGTCTATGAATAAGTCCATCCAAGAGCGTTTTTCATCATCAATGCTGTTGGCCACCTTTGTTGAGGCATCACCATGTACATATAACCTATCAGAATATTGGATAGATTTCAGATACTTTGCAACAAGCTTGGAAGCTTTCTTAACTGTATTGTTCGGGCTTTCGGCACACGTTTCATGGAATTGCCAAACCTTGGTACCAGTTGTGAAATCGACCTGCCAATATGATACACTGATATATGGAAGCACGTTGTTATCGACAGAGATATGAATAGGCAAGTCCGGAACATACTTATGTTCACCGGAATGTTTGCCACGGTTGAAGGAACCGAAGAACTCGCTACCGGTACGAATGACACCCCATTCTCCCAATGCGTACACATTATAATAATCCGGGTCGTGAACTCTATCATATTCAAAGTCGGCAACACATTGCTCATCATAAAAACCGTATGTGCCATCAGGACTACCGACCACCCAAAAATTATTCAAATAGGTAGATTGGATAATAACTGTATTAGGTGCCTGTTCCTCGATTTGCTTAGTACGAAGATTAAGTATTTGCCTAGGTGCATTCTTCTTTACGGATTTGACCTTGGTAAGTTCTTCCGGCAACTCTTTGCCGGCAATGGTAACCGACATCGGCACATCGTGCCATTTGTCTTTATCAATGAACTCTTTCTTTATCCAATGGCTTTCACTGATCGGGTTAAAGGTACAAATAATCTGCTGCCCTTTCTTACCACGCAAACGCTTACGTAGCTGCTTGAAATCCGGATGCTCGAACTCTGACCATTCTTCTAACTGAACACGCTTGTAGTTAGAGATACCTTTTATCTTCTCCGGATCGTCAAGACCGGAGAAATCTATCTTCGCACCATTAACCAAACATTTAATAGTATTCTGTTGGAACTTGAACAAATGGGATATGCCAAGACCGGCCGCAGCGACTTTATAATCTTCATAAATGGTTTTGAGAATAGAAGCTCCTACCTTACGCATAACAAGAGTGTTCTCACCGTCCTGTAATGTCTGTATCAGTATGGTTTGTGCCACACTGTACGATTTACCGGAAGATGAACCTCCATAGAGAATGATAAAACGGATAGTCTCATCATTCAAATACTTCAATAGATAGAATCCGTTAGGATTTAGCTTCTTATAATTTATAACCATATTGTTCTAAAAGTAAGGTTATTCCGTAGGGAAAACACCGATATTTACACCTCAAATTGTTCTATTCGTCCGATTTATCATTATCTTCAAATCCGATACGAAGTTCACCGACTTTATTTCCGTCTCCACCTTTGATGTTGACATTCTTATCGGCTTCCCATCCATTCCAGGCACCAAGAATCCGGGCGGCTTCTGTCTTGCCGTTGAACTCATAATTAACCACTCCTCTATTATTCTGAATCTTCTTCAACGCATTACGGGCACGCTTTGGTAGTTGGGACGGACTTCTCATCTTTGTTTTCCCGGTAACAGGGTCTACATAATGTAAATCATCGGGATCAGCGAGTACAATATCCATTAATACCTTCTCGACCGTTTTCCTCTCTACTTCAGACTCTTTCGCCCTCTGTTGCTTAATCTCATTTATCCTTGTACTAACCTTGCTATTTGCTAATAGTCTACTCGCAGCGCTCCAAATTGTCTCTGGCTTCATGTTGGAAGTATTATAAGACATTCTATATGCTTCACTTGCATTACCTTCTGTATCAACGTAATATTTACAGAATTTCTCTTGCTTAAATGTTAATGGTTCCTCTCGCTTTCCCATATCAATTATTGTTTATTCCTATGAGAAAAAGAAGCTGCTCTCTATCTTTTAAAAGCTCATAGGTGGCAAGTAATGTACTGCCAGTTGTTAATATGTCATCGTACACTATAATTTTCTTTTCCTTTATCGGACGAAGAAGAAAAAAATCCGGATTCAATCTATCTTTAGTTAGGCACTGGATTGCATTCTCATAAAATGGTATTTTCACCGCCCCCGCAATTTTCGTACAGATAGAGGTTGAAAAATGAAAGCCCTCGTTATGTCTCCGTCGCGGTGTGGTGACTATACACCATCCTTCATATCCCCCTACAATGAAGCGGTGGAGAAACTCACACGCTCTCTCTGCAAAGAATGATGCAAGTTCCTCCGACTGTTTAATTTCTGAAAAGCTGGCACCAGTCTTGGAACGGGTGAACTGGGAGATGTAATAGATATCACCCTTTTTATGAAGTGATACCTTTTCTTTCAGATCACATAACCGTTCCTGATGAGACCAGCTCTTACATTTCACCGCTTCCGGCTTATCCCAGTCATCAATACGATATATCTTTCCCTTTCCTTTCATCAAAGATCTTCTTTACTCCGTCCTCGACAGATGTGTAAGACAAAGGTACTAAATAGATACCCCGGTTCACCGATTGCTCGAAATTGTCAAATTCACGTTTCTCGTTAATCAACTCTATTTCAAGCGATTTGTAGTATTTCACTAAAGTAGCAAAATACATTGTAGTCACCGGTTGCACATTGCAGATGTTGATTAGCTGACGGTTACAACCTATTGCATAGATAAGGCCTTCGACAACATCATCCATGTAAGTAAAGCACCGGATATTCTGACCGCAATTGTATAATGACACCTTTTCCTCATTAAGCAGGAACCAGAGAAGAGTTCTTTCACGTGGGTTTGGTGAATATACATTATGCAGTCGGCATCCGGTAGCAGTCTTACAATAGATAGATGCGTACTGTTCATCGAAATATTTACTTATTCCGTACATTGAAGTAGTGTTCACCGGATTCGCCGTTGACGAACTAGCGTACACAAGCTTCACACGATACAGATTACAAGCATCAACAACTCGCATGAAGGTATCAATGTTATCTTTCCTGATTTGTTCCAAGTTCCCATTAAACACGCTTGTTTGCGCTGCCAAATGAAACACACAATCAATACCCCTATTCTTCAGGAGCTCGCATACTTCCGTAGCTTCAGTACCACACTTTCGGTCAAGTCCTATGACTTCAACACCTCTTTTTACTAATTCTCGGCAAAGGGCTTTACCAATAAAACCCTCACTGCCAGTTACAATCATTTTTCTCATCATCACAAAAAAATAAGGGTGTATCGGATAGCCAATACACCAAAATTCAACAATTAATTAAATTTCAGTTCTTATTATTACAATCTTTCCTTACCTTTGCAACCGTTAATAGATTTCTTAACTAGGAAAATATAAAAAAATTAGAGTACAACATAATATAAAAAACACGATATCATGATTTTTTCGCTTAGTATGTCAACAATTATATGGGTTGGCGGAATCATTCTCGGTACATTCATATTTTATGTGTATATCAGAAGATTAAAAAGTAAGGGTAAGCTAGTATCAAACCGTCGTTGGGTCGAAAATATCCCTTCAATTATTTCTACATTAGGAGTACTAGGTACATTCTATGGTATCACAACAGGACTTATTTATTTCAATTCTGATGATCTTGACACAAGTATTCCTGAACTATTAGATGGATTAAAAACGGCCTTTTTTACATCAATTGCTGGTATGGTAGGTTCTTTGCTTTTGTCAAGAGTAACCAACTCATATTTTGATAAAACAGATGGTGGTATTTCAGACGCCAATCATGCAGCATCACAAATATGTCAGGCAGTCCAACAGATGAGCCAAAGTAACATGAGCACTCTTAATGCTTTAAGAGAACAAGCTGAAAACCAAGCTAAAGACCAGACTGCATTCTATCGTACTGTAGGTGATATCCTCACCTCCCTTCAAACATCTTACAGAAATACAGAAAATGCAATAAACTCAATGGTTATTTTAGCTCGAAGCCAAGAAGTAGCTCTCAACGACCTTAGAAATAAAGCCGAAAGTGCTACTCTATCTCTGGGCACAGTAGAAGAAAACTCCACCTCTCAAACTGCTGCACTCACAAATATCCAACTACAAACGAAAGAATTATCAAACATTAATCATAATATTAACGAAATGCTTGACGTTCTTTCAGGCATGGGTAGCGCCCAAGAGGAAATATCTGAAGAAGTTAAAACATTTGGAGGAAAACTTCATTCAGAAGTAGTTGAAATTGAGGATAAAATGGATGCCACAAATCATCTTTTAGTTGCTAAATTCAATGAGTTTTCTGAACTATTGAAAAAGAGCAATACTGAAGCCCTTGTAGAAGTAATGAAAACTGTTACAGAAGAATTTCAGAAACAGATGAATGCGCTCATTAATAAACTCATTCAAGAAAATTTCGACCAACTAAACCAAAGTGTAGAGAAACTCAATACTTGGCAACAAGAAAATAAAAACATGATATCCTCTCTTACTAAACAATATAAAGAAATGGCGAACAATTTTGAAAGTACTTCTACTACACTTACAAAAGTTAGTGATGACACAAAAACTCTCGTCAGTGAAGGTGGCAAGCTCAAACAACTTATTGACTCTCTTAATCAGGTTATTATTGAAGACCAAAAATTTATTGACGTTTCAAATAAACTTCAAGAAACAGCGACTCTCTCAAAAAACAATATGGAGCAATTTGACGAGTCTACGAAAGTTTTAAATGATTGGGTTCGAAAACAACGTAATTTTGTAGATGGCGTTCAACTTCTTATTGAAAAACTCGACGAACTCAATAAAATCCGTGATTATGGCGAACAGTTTTGGAAAGGTACAAAAGAAAAAATGGAAGAAGGAGTCAGCATAATCACAAAAGGATCTCAAACTCTCAACACACAATTAACTTCACTTGATCGCCAATTTTATAATCGGTTAGGTGCCACACTTGCTGAACTAGACAACTGTATTACTAAAATGGTTGAACACGTCAATAATCGTAGATAATTATGGCTAAGTCTAATGTTTGGATGTCAGTTTCTGACCTAATGACAGGTCTCATGGTTATATTTCTGTTCATAGCAATAGCCTACATCAGCCGAGTAAAACAGAATCAAACTGTACTTACAGATTATATTGAAACAAAAAACAAACTTCACAACAAACTTGTTAAAGAATTCGCTGGTGATACTTTACAATGGCAAATGGCTATTGGCAAAGATCTTTCCATGAAATTCAAAGAGCCAACTGTTCTTTTTGCTTCAGGGTCAGCAGATTTGACACCTCGTTTCTGTCAAATCCTCAATAACTTTCTGCCCAGGTATTTCAACATCTTACTCAATGATAGCTTACGAAGCAATATTAGAGAAATTCGAATTGAAGGCCATACAGATAATGTACCGATGCCTAGTTATGATATGGATTCTTATATTGCCAATGTTATTTTATCCCAAAAACGTTCACTTAGTGTATTAAAGTATTTCCGAAAAATGGAAGTTTTCGAAAGATACACTCAAGAGCAACAACGCTTACTTGAATTTTGGTTCACAGCTAACGGACTTTCTTATGGCAAATCACTTGATAGTAATGGTGATTACACTATTACTACAGGTAAGGAGATTGATAAAGAAAAATCTAGGCGTGTAGAGTTCCGAATAGTTACAAGTGGCGATGATATACTTGAAAACTTCGTGAATAAGAATAAAAACTGACATATATGAATACAGACGAGCCTTTTTGCCAGTTTGATCGTCTAAAATCCCAGCTTAGGACTATGGGGATCGAGATTGGAGAAGCATCACCATGGACCCCAGTAGGAACAATTGAAGTTCTTCCTGAAGATATTGGAACAAAAATAAAGTTTGAAGAAAACGGCATCTTTTACATTGATGACAACAAGATAGAACATCAAGGTTTCATGTATAAGCGTAATTTCTATTTTCATGATTATGGAGAATCAATGCCAAAATTTCATATAAGAAATTGCGAGGCACTTCAACTCTATGGCAAAGACGCTTATCGTTTTGCAAATAATGAACCTATTAAAGTCTTTGCAAGAGATAGAGCAGTTCGCCATGAAGTAGAAGTTTCCGGATTACAACTATGCAACTATTGTGCCAATATACTTGCTGGAGAATTAACTAATAAAATTCATAATTCCACTGATTTTGTAGAGTTCCTCAAACAAACAGAAGGAATTTTCCCTGATGAAAATGGAGATGTTGATGTTGACATCTTTGGCTATACCAAGAATTGGGAACAAATAAGTCATGCGTATCGTTCTTTACATCAATTTACATGTGAACGATGCGGTTTGCAAATAACTAACCTTCTTGATCAACATTATATGCATACCCACCATAAAAATGGAAACAAAATAGATAATCGAGAGACTAACCTCGAATGTCTTTGTGTTCGTTGCCATTCAGAGGTAGATGATCGGCATAGAAAACGTCTTAGTACTGGAGCAAATAGGATTATACTAGAAGATTTCAATGAGAAGTACCCTTCATATAATAAATATATTTTAGAAGACAATGATTTACCTTTTTAATACGCCAATCCGAATCACCTAAAGAGTTCGAGTTCATCACCCTGACCTTATTCTCTGATATTCGATCAATTGGGAATGTTCCGAAGCTATAAGACGTGGAGAATTCCCCCGAAGTCATGTACCACCGCCTCGCACCCAAATTTCAAATACTTCTTGCAATGCCTTGACAGCATTTTCCTTTTTTTTTGGTTTTACTCTAATTGATTTAAAAATATTCACTACAGACAAACCCCTTTCGTGGGGTAAAGTCTTTAAATTCACAACTCCTAAAAATCCACTTCTTATCAGCCCATCCGGCTAAATCCTTTTGCCATTGAGGAATAATTTGACGAGGATTATTTAAGTCCCGGTAAGGCTGACAATGCGGCAAGAACCGACCACCTTTGTTCTTCCAATGATTGACACGCTCGAATGATTCTTTGAAGTCATTCAGCAGAATACAGTAAAAGAAGTATTCGCCTTTATATCCATACTTATCAATCAAATCCGTCGCTCGCTCACATTCCGCTATCTGTCCCGGAGTATCACAACCAAATCGAATGCGTTTTATCCATTTGACTTTTGCGAGAAGCTGGGCGATGTCATCTGTTACTAAACGTGCGTCTAATCCCTGATTGAAGTCCACCCGCACACCCATAGAAACAATCTTCTCTATCTGTTCTATCCCATAATCAGAAGCCAGTACATTATTATCCATCAGAATAACGTTCTTTCTCCCATGGGTTATTTCTTCTATATCCATGTACGGAGTTATATTGCCTTCCTTAGCTGGAACAACACACCACTTACAGCGATTGGGGCAACCACGGGTTAGGAAACCATAAGCCAATTTTTTATCAATATTGTATAGATCATAGTCCGGAATTATTCTATCTATCTCTACCGGAAGAATCTTTTTGATGTCATAGCCAGTGCCTCCCTGTTCGACCTGATCGGCATTGATATAATAGCCATAATCTGGAGTAAATGAAAAGACTTTCGCTGCATAGACTTTATCATAATGGCACAGCGGATTATACCATTCCACATTGTCACCACGTGCTTTATGATAGCTGCTTATCTTCATCAAGGCAAGATTAGGATAATTGCTATCCACAGCCAATAATCCAATATTCATTTCTGATTTTTATTGAATTAAAATTGTTCTGTCAAATCTCTGTTCGTCTATCAATTGAGGAACACCGGAAGTCAAATCCCAAAGCCGGTATTCCTCAAACATTTGAGTTTCCGGATTCATCTTTAGTGTCAATTTTCCAATATGTATGGTGGTTTCCTTTTTAGGGAAATACACATCAGCGCCTCGGATAGTAAGTCCCCAGCGGGTAACGGCCTTAGTTTTTGGTTCAAACATTTTAGCTCCTTTCTCTATTGTTATGCGCTATTACAATTTATGATGTGTCTCACAAACCAACTGTCTAAATGGGAAGAAATTATAAGTATCACACTTCACGAAATTATCCCAAAAAGCATTTGTTGAGTGTATACAGTTAGCACAACATTTACCATGAGTGCCGATATTTAATCTAATTTTCTTCATACCTGATTCGTTATGAATTAGTGTAAACACCTTCATCACAATTCTCAATCCGTGACTGGCATTCACTTATTACTTCCTTTAAAATCTCCGCACACTCTTCATTTGAGTAACCTTGCAGCAGTTCATCAATATGCTGCATGATGTCATTTGTTTCCATACGCTTTCTTTGCCATTTTATTGATTAACTTTATTGTCTTATCGCTCAATTTGCCATTAGTCGTTGTAATATGCTGAATGGACTTGTGTAATTGGATTTTGCTCATATCTTTCTTGTTATGAAAATTATTTATTCCGATTATTATATCTCCAAGCTCTGATAAACCACTTTGCAAATTCAAAAAGAACTTTCGGAGAAAATATAGCCTTTTTAATTACATAGAATGGTATTATAGCTTCCATTGCTATGTAATAGTTATCTTTAAACTTTCTATGCCTTGTACACGATTCTGCTAACCTCTTCTGGTTTAAATCAACCCATCCATGATAATGTACAGCAATAAAATTCTTGTGTAACCAAAATTCAGTTAGTCTCTTTCGGTTCTTGCAATCAGTCTGACTTATAAAAAATCCCCATCCCATAATTACTCTTTATCTTGTTGGTCATTAATCAATAGTTCTAACTCAATTGACAATTCCCGTTTCGCCCAACGCCTTGCACGCATATTAGCAAGTTGGTCTGTTCGTCGTTTAGCTTTCTTTGAAGCACGGGTAGTGTATGTGTGATTTGGGAACTTGTCATGTCCGGGACAACATCCAAAATCTTGTTTTTTTATACCTTCTTTTCTCATTTCTGATTAATTTAAACCAAACTATTGATATAATCTTTCACATCTTCCATAGTGCCACCGTCTTTTATTAATTGTTCTAAATCAGACTTGACAACTCCATAATAATGATTTTGTTGTGCATCATCAATTACCGACTTCATTGTTTCTAAGTCATAATTAGAACGACTCATACTTCCCAATGTAGCATGTTCCAGTATAAGACAGAAGCGCTCTTCAATTTCCTCGTTACTTGAGGTATCCTTTTCATCTTCTTCACTTAGATGGTCATTATCCTGAACCTCGAATTCATACTTATTCTCATCACAACAAGGACAATAAAAAGGATAGCCAGGAACATGTCTTTCAGGAAAGACATTATTCCCGCATTCACAGCATACTTTAGTAGGAACATCTGTAGCAATCACTAAAAAGCATTCTTCGCCATCACTAATCATTCCCACATGTTTAATTTCACTTCCATCTGCAAAGCGAACTTCAATATCAGTATAAGAGGACAATATTGTTCCTAATTGCTTACTTTTAATCATAATCTTATTAATTTAAATTATTTCTTAGCTATATTCTCCCAAAAAGTACTACCCTCAGGAGTATCATAAAAAGGAAATGAAATGATTAGAAACTGATGGAAACAACAATCAACATCTAACAAGTTTTGTATCCTCTCTTCATTTGTCAGAGAAAATTCAGAGCATTCCATGTTAAACGTTTCATTCGCTCTTTCGGTATTATATTTCCATTGATTGAAAACACCCAGTTTTTCTAATTTCGCTATCTTTTCATTCCTATTCATATTGATTGTCTTTTAGTTCTTTACATCTATAAAGGTAATCGTTATTGACAAGTTTAACAAACAGAAACTTCGCCATTTTAACGCCATTTTATTCAGTCTTTTTCTTCAACAATTCAAGTACAATTCTTTCCCCTTCTTTCATTCCATCAATGTACCCTTTTGCACGTTCACCGGCATTATATACTATAAAAGAGAGGATCAACAGAAACAGTCCGAGCGAACGATGCCAGTACGGAAGCTGGACCGCAAACGGTTTGATTGTTATAGACAAATGCCCTACATATAGCAGGAACACAAGCAAAATCACACATGAAATAATTGTTGTTTTCATATTAATCTGTAAATAAATTAAGTTGAGTTGTAAACTCGGGTTTATAAATTCTAAATTTACGCTTAAAGAAAGTCTCAAAGGCTGTTACTATTTCAGTTATTGTCTTATCAGTAATGCCTAACTGTTTGTCATCAGCAACTATGAGAGACAGAGCTTTATCAAGAGTCATCTTCTTCTCAATATACAAGGAATACACCAGATACCTACGGGTATATGTCCCGGCTTTGAGTGCTTCTACTTCTTCAGGAGTTGCCTTTCTTTTATACAACACCTTATACCAATGTGTTTCAGCAGTACGGGCACGCTTTTGCCTCGGAATCAAATCATAGAACACTGCAATTTCATTCTTTTGAATGCACTTATGTTTTTTACGAACACCATACATCACATAAGGAGTGTTCCAATCCGGATGAGTCTTTCGATATTCAAGCTCCAGCTCTCGATCAATAAGATCTTGCTCAAAGTCTTGTTTCATTAACCATTCCTCGAACCAGGCAGCAAGTGCTTCTTCTCGATCATAATAATCTTTTCCATTTATACATAAGGGAATCATAATAACTCTTTCTATTGCATTTCACGTTTAAATCTTTCCTCTAAATCAAAAATGGTTTCTCCACTATTACGCCGATAGGGCCTATCGGTATTTAACTGAAGTTCTTTCAGCTTTTTCCAATACCATG
>OIZG01001924.1_pt1 | contig 10968 bp, 6 predicted proteins | sample 1588561 | NCBI WGS metagenome assembly OIZG01 (sample SAMN03283267) | human gut metagenome | biome: human-associated habitat; material: feces | host: Homo sapiens | place: USA | collected 2013 | reverse complement strand
GGGGGGGCTTGTTATCTCAACTCAGATGAGTTTTGATTTTGGCTACTAATCTAATCAGGGAGTAGTAGTCTTGACGGTGAACTTCACGGTAGCGGAGCCGTTAGCCACGAAGGTAACATACTGCTCAGCAGCGCTGACCAGAGTGTAGCCATCGGGAGCGGTACCGTGAACGGTGACGTAATCTTCGCCCTTGTCCGCAGTCATCTTGGCGGGCTTTTCGCTCTTGACCACAGTGCCCGCGTTGTCATCCAGGACATACTGGACAGAGATGGTCATGGTAGCGTCAGCAACCTTTTCGGTTTCAACCTCGAGCTTATACAGACCCTTGATCTTGGAGATGGTGTACTGGCCATTCTTGTCCAGCTCAACCTCTTCACCATCAATCTTAACGGTCTTGATGGTGTAGTCCTTGTCGGCAGTCACGGTGATGACAACGTCCTCATCGTTCTTGTCATACTCGGCAGTCTTGCCAGCAGCATACTTGCTGCCGTCCACCTTCACGGTGGCGTTGCCGGTGGAGACAACCTTCACGCCGTAGACATCATCCTCGCTCTCAACTTCCTGAATGATCAGGGTCTTGACCAGATAATCCTGAACGATAGCATAAACGTTATCGTTGTCATCCTTGGCGATGGACTTGTAGCTGGACTCGGTGATGTTGCCGTCCTTGTCCACATAGTAGACTTTCATGGCATCATCACAGGAGATAGTCTCGTTCGTGTAGGTAGAAGCAGCGGTACCGTCCTCCAGCTTGCCGCCGGTGGTGTTCAGGATAACAGTGTACTCCTTGGAGACCTTGTCGATACCAACACCAGCCAGATACTCCTTGGCATCGCCGGGCTGGGTCTTGGGATTGGCCTTCAGGCCAGCGCCGTAAGTGTTGTACTCCTTAACGCCAGTCACAACACCGTACTTATCAGTGGTAAAGGACTTGAACAGGCCGTTAGCTCCGCTGGCGGTCAGGCCAGTGGCGTTCTCGTCAACCTTCACGGTCTTGATTTCACCATTGACAATGGCATTGTACTCGAAGTAGTTGCTGTCCTTATCGTGCTCCAAATCAGAGCCGGACTCCTTGGCGAAGAAGATCATCTTGTTGTTGTCATCCTCGATAGCGACCTTGGACTGAGGCAGGACAAACATGACAGTAACCATCTTGCCATTCTTGCAGTAGAAGAACACGTCGGTCTTGTAACCGTCGGTCTTGCCAGCTGCAATGGTGGGAGCGTTCTTGATGCCGGTGTAAGCGGTGAAGTCCTCGTTGCTGCCGGCATCGGCAACCACGAACTGTGTAGCGCTGTTGGCGGTGACATAGGTGGTATCCTTAACATCGTTGACGGTGCACTTGTCAACAGAGATGCTGGCCTTGTCATTCTTCAGGTTCAGAGCGGTAGAAGCAACCTTGTAGGAGGACTTAGCCACATCAACAGCCTTCAGAGTATAGACGCCATCGTTGTCAACCTTGTAGGTAACAATGACGGGCTCCTTCTGACCATCAGCAACACCAGCAGTGGTGCTCCAAGCAGTGTTATCGGCCTCGGTGAACTTGCCATCCTTATTGACGTCATATTTCAGGTTATCGGCCTTGGAATAATCTTTTTCGGTGGTGACAACCTTGCTGGTGCCATCAGTGAATACCAACTCAGCCTTCTTGCCGACGAAGGTACCCTTGTCAGCCACATTGATCAGCAGAGCATAGTTGCCGATCTCCTCGATCTCCTCAACGTAGATGACATAGCCATACTGGTCGAGGTAAGCGGTGTAGTCGTTCTTCACGGACACTTCGCCAAGAGGCTCACCGGTAGTGGCGGCGGACATCTTGTAAGCGGTATCAGCAATGGTAATGCCCTTGTTCTCGTCCTCATCCTTGGTGCTGTTGGTGGTCTTGGAGACATAGCCCTCAACCTTCTCGGCAGCGGCCACAGACTTCACCTCATCAGCAGTCTGAGAATAGGTGTACAGGACATAATCGTCATCCTCGAACTTGTCATCGGTCTCAAACTCCAGAGACTTGCTGACAGTCTTGCCGGTCAGGTCAGAGGGAACAGCCATCACGTTCTGCGTAGAGGACAGAGTGTCGATCACAACATAGGCATCCTTCTTGGAGGTAGCAGCCACAGACTTGTTGATCTGGCCAACATAGGTCACGACCTGGGTGATGATAACAGAATCATCGTCCTTGTCATAGAAGACCTCGGTCAGAACGCCGTTTTTGGCAGTGCTGTACTTCTTGCCGCTCTTCTCCAGATAATCCTTACCGATCTTGGCGTCATTGCTCTTCTTCAGAACCACAGCGGCATCCTCGGCCTCTTCGCCGTTGATGTAGACGGTGACATCCTTCTTATCAATGGTGGAGCCGAGAGCCAGATCCTTGTAGATATCGCTGGCCTTGACAGCCTTGGTGTAGGTCAGGTCGGGCGTGTCGGTGTACTTGCCGACTTCCTCAGCCTTGATCTTCCACTGAGTGGCGGGACGAGAGAAGTCGTCAGTAGCGCCGAACTTCTTCAGATCCTCAAAGTACTTCTCAGCGAACTGCATCTTGCCGTCCTTGTCGATGTTGCCATCGGTCTTGCCGGTGTTGGCCATGTCCTTAGCGTCGGACTGCTCCTTGATGGTGATGTTGCCGACGGTGACGGTGGAGTTCTTGTCATACTCGACCATGGTAGCCTTCAGGGTGTTGAAGGCATACAGGCAAGCCTCTTCACGAGTGACAGCCTTGACACCGTTGAAGTCGCCCACCAGATCATCAGCCAGGCCGATGTTCAGAGCGCGCTTGGCAACCTGGATGGACCAGTTAGCGCCGGTGTAGCCTTCCTGCTCAGCCTTGTAGCCCAGAGCGCCCAGCAGCATCTTCATGAAGGCATAGCCGGTCAGGGAGTTGGCAGGCTTGAAGCTGCCGTCAGCATAACCGGAGATGATGCCGGTCTTCTGGCAGTAGGCAATGTAGCCAGCGAAGGTGTGGTTGGTAGGAACGTCCTTGTAAGGAGCGGCATCAGCCACCAGGGCGGATGCAGTGGTGGGGCCAAGGATCAGGTTGCAGATGATCTTGGCAGCAGCGCCACGGGTCAGAGTGGTGCTGGGACGGAAGTCACCTTCGGCATAGCCGTCGATGACCTTCACGGCGGACATCACGTCGACAGCTTCAGAATAGGTGATCTTGCTGCTGTCGGTGAAGTCCTTGGCACCAGCAGAGACAGTGACCAGAGACATGGTCATTACCAGAGCCAGTACCAGAGAAAGGAACTTCTTCATGGGGTTTCCTCCTTTTAGATTCTCCCTGTCGGGAGTTGGTTTTTGCAAAACCGGCTTCCCCTTTACCGCCCCGATTTACATATCGTGGCTAGCCTACCCAATATCTGAACCGGGGGCATGTTCCGGGTATCCTGCTTTGCAAGGCCACTTTATCAGCCCCATTTCCGAATGTAAATAGTTCCGGCCTGGATGTAATACAAGTGCAAAAAAGCAGCGTTTTTATGCAGAACTGTGCCATTCACGCAACGTTTGAACGTAACAAACCGGCCAAGGCGGACCTTGACCGGTTTCGGTGTTTTCGGGGCAAAACGAGGGTCATTTCTCCTGCTCCGGCAGGGTGTAATGCCGCCCGGTGAGGACCAGCTCGCCCCGGTCCGTCAGCCGCCGGAGGAGCAGCGTCCCCTGCTCCGGTTCGAGGCCCAGCAGGCGGATGAAATCCTGACGGCGGCCGATGCCGTGCTCCTGCAGATAGGCCCGGATGATGTCCAGATGGTCATCGGGGTCCGCCACCGCCCCGGCGGGGTAGTACCGGGTGCCCACCCGCACCAGCCTGCCCGCCTCCCGCAGTTCCAGAAGGTACTGCCGGGCAGTGCTTTTGGACACGCCCAGCCGCTCCATGACCGCTTCACGGGTCAGCCAGCCCTGCTCCTCGGCCTGAGCCATCAAAAGCTGGGCCCGATCCCCCTGACGGACCCAGGTGTGGAGGTTCCGCAGGTTCACATGCTCCAAGCCGCCCCGGATCAGCGCCGTGCGGGTGACGGTGGTCAGCCGGGAGAGGTCCATGGGCCGCCCGGTGGTGGGTGCGGTAAAGACCCGCGGCTCCGCGGGGTCCTTGCGGCGGTCCCAAGCGTCCAGCAGCAGCCGCCGCAGGCGGCTGCCCATGGAGACCGTCCGGTCCGGCAGGCGGATGAGGTTCTGGTCGAAATCCACCTGCCCCCAGGTGAGGGAGGCGATCTCTCCGGGCTGCATCTGGAGCTTCCAGCCCATCCAGAGGGCCAGTCCGGCGGGAGACGAGCCCTCCTGCTGGATCACACGCCAGAGAAGATACTCCGCCTCGTCCCGCTGGGCCAGAGGATTTTCCGGCGCGGCGGGTTTGGTGAGATAGGGCGAGAAGGCATCCCGCAGGGTGGACACCGCCATGCCGCTGACCCGGGCCACATAGGGCCAGTCATGGGTCTGAAGCTGGCGGATCACAAAATCGTGGCGCAGGTCCATGAGGTTGACCTTCTGGCCCTCGCTGTCCAGCGCCAGCCGGGACAGCCGGGAAATGGACTCCGGCGGCATAGGCTTCTTGCTGCGCTCGGAGATCACCACATGGGGGTCCCGGAGGGCACAGCGAACGTGCCGCTCCCGGAGGCAGGCTTCCATGGAGGGTTCCAGCGGGACCGCGCGGTCCGGGAGTTGAATGGCCTTGCCCTCAAAGTCCACCTGATCCCAGCGGAGTTCTGTGATCTCGCTCCGGCTCAAGCCCTCCAGCCAGGCCAGACGGAGAATGGCCCCCTCCGGGCTGTGGGGGTGCCGCTCCAAAATGCGCAGCATGGCGGCCTCGTCCGGCCGATTGAACGTGTGTCCCATGGAAAAGCCTCCCATCTCTCGCCGCAGAAACAGCGCCGCGGCGGAACGATCGTCTGCCGCGGGGATGGAAGGACAAAATGATGATTTTGTAATAGGATGCCGGAAAAGTACGGTTTCCGGTGGGATACCGGGCGCAGCTCCCGCCGTTTTACCGGGCCAAGCACACAAAAAGGCATGTTGAACAGACGGGGCCTGTTCTGACCGGAGGTCCCGTCTGTTCAGCACGCCGCAAAGCGAAGAACGTCTTGCTTTTTCTTAATTTTTCAAGTAAACTTTCAGTTGTCGGCGGGGACCGGCGGCTTTTTTGCCGCCGATATGTGACAAAATCATCATTTTGTCTAACAGAGCAGTCCCAGCCGTTCCAGCTGCCGCAGATGCTCCGTGCCGGTGGTCAGCAGGTAGATCCGAGTGGTCTCGATGGAGCTGTGACCCAGAATATCCGCCAGCTTCACTACGTCCTGACAGGCCCGGTAAAAGGTCCGGGCGAACAGGTGCCGCAGATTGTGGGGGAAGACCTTATCCGCCGCCACGCCGGCAGCGCAGCACAACCGCTTCATCTCCGCCCAGATCTGCACCCGGGAAAGACGTTTTCCGCCTCCGGTGAGGAATACCTCACCGGAGGTGATTTTTTGCCGTTTCGCGTATTTTAAGAGCTTTTTGCACAGCTTCTCCGGCAGCAGGATCGTGCGGACCTTACCCTTCAGGGCCACCACCGCCTTTCCACGGCGGAGGGCCTCCACCGTGATATACGGAACTTCGCCCACCCGGATGCCCGTAGCGCAGATAGTCTCCATCACCAGTGCTAGCCGTTCCCTCCCCAGCGTTCTGGCGGTGCGGACCAGCGTGCGGTATTCTTCCCGGTCCAGTTCCCGTTCCGCCTCCCGGAAGCTGCGGCGCTGGAGCCGCAGCGCCTTCACCTTACATTCCGGCCAGCCCATAAAGGCGAAAAAGCGGTTGATACCTGCCAGCATGGCGTTGACGGTGGCGGGGGCGTACTGGGCCGTGAGCTGCGCCTTCCATGTCAGGACCAGACCCCGGTCCACCATTCCGCCGCTCCACCGGGCAAAGGCCCGGACTGCCCGAAGGTAGTTCTCCACGGTTCCGACGCTGTATTCCTTCCGCAAAAGCTCCGCCTGAAAAGCTGCCAGCCGGGCGGGGTCGATCCGGCGCAAGCGCTCCTGTGTCTCCATCTGTATCCTCCCATTCTATTGACGGCGGTCTCTGAGAACCGCTTTTTTTCTGATCTATGCAACAGCATACTCCCCGCAGCCGCCGCAGACAAGAAGGCCGCCCTGATCGGGCGGCCTTCAGCGTGTCGAAAAAGTCTTTTCGCCCCGCTGAGCAAGTTTTCAGAACTTCATACAAGTTCTGAAAACTGAGGATTTCAATGGCGCAGGACACCCTTCTTGGGTTTCCCGCGCACACCCTTCCTTACCGTCGCGGAGAATTTACCACTTTATCGACAGTCTCACTGATTGTATGTTATCACATTTTCTGCTTACGTGCAATAAAATTCTGCTTCCGGGCCGTTTTTCTAAGATTTGTGCATTTCGCGCTTGCATTTCCCCTGTTTTTATGGTATACATTGGTATGTTATGAGCTGTGAAACGGGAAAATAACCTGAAACGCCGCCGCAGAGAGGGTCGGTCACCGGCTGCAAGCCGACCTGCGGACGCCTGGTTTGGTTCGCCCCGGAGCTTCCATGGAGACATGGCGGTCACCCTCCGTTATCAGGGCACAAGTGTGCGCTTCGGCGCGAATTTGGGTGGTACCGCGGAAGTGAGCCTTTCGTCCCAATGTGGGACGGAGGGCTTTTTTGTTTTCCGCCGCCCCGATCCGATCATCCCATTCCATACAAAGGAGTTTTGCGTTTATGATGAAAGAACAACTGGAAGCCATCCGCAAGAGTGCGCTGGAAGCCATCGCCGGCACGAAGGCCGCGGCGGAACTGGACGCGCTGCGGGTGAAGTACCTGGGCAAAAAGGGTGAGCTGACCGCCGTCCTCAAGCTGATGGGCAGTCTCTCTGCTGAGGAGCGCCCCGTCATGGGCCAGATGGCCAACGAGGTCCGCGCCGCCGTGGAAAAGGCCGTGGAGGCCCAGTCCGCCATTCTGGAAAAGGCCGCTCTGGAAGCCAAGCTGAAGGCCGAGACGCTGGATGTCACCATCCCCGGCAAGGAGGTGGCTCTGGGCCACAAGCACCCCATGTACACCGTGCTGGATGAGATCAAGCAGGTGTTCCTTGACATGGGCTTTGAGATCATGGACGGCCCGGAGATCGAGCTGGAAAGCTACAACTTCACCAAGCTCAACGCCCCGGAGTCCCACCCTTCCCGTGACTGGACGGACACCTTCTATCTCACCGAGGATTCCAAGATCCTCCTGCGGACCCAGACCTCTCCCATGCAGATCCGGGCCATGGAGGAGCACGGCGTACCCATCCGCATGATCTCCCCCGGCCGGGTTTACCGCAAGGACGAGGTGGACGCTACCCACTCCCCCATGTTCCATCAGATCGAGGGTCTGGTGGTGGACAAGGGCGTGACCATGGCGGACCTGAAGGGCACACTGAACGCCGTCATCAAGGCCATCTACGGTGCCAATTCCGTCACCCGGTTCCGTCCCCACCACTTTCCCTTCACCGAGCCTTCCTGCGAGGTAGACATCCAGTGCCACAAGTGCGGCGGCAAGGGCTGCCCCACCTGCAAGGGCGAGGGTTGGATCGAAGTGCTGGGCGCCGGCATGGTGCACCCCAAGGTGCTGCGCAACTGCGGCATTGATCCAGACGAGTATTCCGGCTTCGCCTTCGGCATGGGTCTGGAACGCTTCGCCATGGGCCACTTCAAGATCAGCGACCTGCGGCTGATTTTCGAGAACGACGAACGGTTCCTGCAGCAGTTCTGACCATCCTCGCCAAAATGGCACAGCCATTTTGTGCGAATTTTGCAGAGTGCCGCAGCGCACTCGCCGCAAGCGGCTCGCACGTTTGCACTCTGAGCGGTGTTTTTTGTGCCGTACACGCCGCCGCAAAAAACAATTACAACTGATGTTTGCCGTGGCAAACATGCATCGACCGTACATCGACTGCGGCGTACCACCAGTGAGCGGATCTCACTGGCGAGGGGATGCCTGATTCCCTTCGGAATAAAAGAGGAGGATAGACAATGATTCTTTCCCGTAAATGGTTAAATGAATTTGTAGATGTTTCCGACATCAGCGACCGGGAGTTTGACGAGGCCATGACCCTCTCCGGCTCCAAGGTGGAGACCGTCACGGCGCTGGATGAGTCCCTGAAAAACGTGGTGGTGGGCAAGATTTTGTCCATGGAAAAGCACCCGGACAGCGACCACATGTGGATCTGCCAGATCGACGTGGGACAGGCGGAGCCTACCCAGATCGTCACCGGCGCATGGAATATCCATGTGGGCGATCTGGTGCCCGTGGCCCAGCACAAGTCCCTGCTCCCCAACGGCACGAAAATCGAAAAGGGCAAGCTCCGGGGCGTGGAGTCCAACGGGATGCTGTGCGGCCTTGCCGAGCTGGGCCTGGACACCCGTGATTTCCCCTACGCGGTCATCACCCCCGCCGCCCTGCTGAACGACTACAAGCCTCTGGACCCGGAGAAGCCCTCCATCCCCGCCGACATCAAGGCCGGGGACAAGGTGTTCGGCTCCGTGGTCTGCGGCAAGGTGCTGGAATGTGAGACGCAGTCCTACGGACAGTACCACACCACGCTGGACATCGGCGGCGCCACCGCCTCTCCCGATACCGCCTGCTCCAATCTCCATGCGGGCGATCTGGTGGCCTACAACACCAAGACCGATTCCATCTGCACGCTGGAGGATCTCCACGCGGAGCAGAAGGAGTTCCCCCACTGCATCGCCGACGGTATCTTCGTGCTGAACGAGGATGTGAAGCCCGGCGACGATATGGCCAAGGTCATCGGCGCGGACGATCATGTGGTGGAATTTGAGATCACCCCCAACCGGCCTGACTGCCTGTCCGTTATCGGCCTTGCACGGGAGGCCAGCGCCACCTTCGGCCGTCCCCTGAAGCTGCACACCCCTGAGGTGAAGGGCTGCGGCGATTCCATCGCCGAGCTGGTGGACATCGACATCGAGGACGGCGAGCTGTGCCCCCGGTACACCGCCCGGATGGTGAAGAACGTGAAGATCCAGCCCTCCCCCGCCTGGATGCGGGAGCGGCTGCGGAACTCCGGCGTCCGCCCCATCAACAACATCGTGGACATCACCAACTATGTGATGCTGGAATACGGCCAGCCCATGCACGCCTTCGACTTCTCCTGCGTGGAGGGCAACCATATCATCGTCCGCACCGCCCGGGAGGGCGAGACCATTCAGACGCTGGACGGCAATCAGCGGAAGCTGACCACCTCTATGCTCTGCATCTGTGACGAGAACAAGCCCGTCTGCGTGGCCGGCGTCATGGGCGGTGCCAACAGCGAGATTGTGGGCGACACCGCCATGGTTCTGTTTGAATCCGCCAACTTCAACGGCACCTCCGTCCACCGCACCGCCGCCGCTCTGAATATGCGTACCGACGCTTCCTCCCGCTATGAAAAGGGTCTGGACCCCATGAACACCCTGAAAGCCGTGGAGCGGGCCTGCGAGCTGGTGGAGCTGCTGGGCGCCGGCGAAGTGGTGGAGGGCGTGATGGACGTCATCGCCAAGGACTCCAACCCCGTCACCGTGAAGCTGGAGCCGGAGAAGGTCAACGGCCTGCTGGGCACCGATGTTTCCCGTGAGGAAATGGTCCGGATTCTGGAAGCTCTGGACTTCAAGGTGGAGGGCGACACCATCCATGTTCCCTCCTGGCGGTCCGATGTGGAGCACTACTCCGACATCGCCGAGGAGGTAGCCCGGTTCTACGGCTACAACAACATCCCCGACACCCTCTCCAACGGTCTCACCGCCCGCCGTGGCCTCACGGATATCCAGCAGACGGAAAACCTGCTGGGCAGCGTGTGCCGCGCCGCCGGGTACGACGAGATCATCACCTACTCCTTCATCAGCCCCACCTATTATGATAAGATCGACCTGCCCAAGGATTCCGCTCTGCGGGATTCTCTGAAAATTCTGAACCCCTTGGGCGAGGACACCTCCATCATGCGCACCACCACCCTGCCCTCCATGCTGGAGATCCTGACCCGGAACTACAACTTCCGCAACAAGTCCGCCAAGCTCTACGAGCTGGGCCGGGTTTACTTCAAGCGGGCCGACGGCCTCGCCGACGAGCACAAGGTGCTGACCCTGGGCGCTTACGGCGGCGGCATGGACTTCTTTGCCCTCAAGGGCGCTGTGGAAGCCGTTCTGAAGCAGCTGCGGATCGAGAACGTCCGCTTCCTGGCAGACACCGAGAACCCCTCCTACCATCCCGGCCGCTGCGCCAAGGTCTTCAGTGGGGACCGTCTGCTGGGTGTCCTGGGCCAGGTCCATCCCCACGTGGCGGGCAACTACGGCGTGGACACCGAACTGTACGCCGCCGAGCTGCGGTTCGACGCCCTGTATGAGAGCAAGGGCGCACAGCCTGTGTACCAGCCCCTGCCCAAGTTCCCCGCTGTCACCCGGGACATCGCCGTGGTGTGCGACAAGGCCGTGACGGTTGGTGAGCTGGAGGACGCCATCCGCAAGGGGGCCAAAGGCCTGCTGAAGGACGTGGCCCTGTTCGACATCTACACCGGCGTAGGCATCGCCCCCGGCAAAAAGAGCGTGGCCTTCAACCTGACCCTCCGGGCCGACGACCGGAGCCTCACCGCCGAAGAGGCGGACGCTGACGTGAAAAGCATCCTGACCGCTCTGGAGCAGGAATGCGGCGCGGTTCTGCGGTAAGGCTTTCCAGCCTCTTCGCCCCGCAGTGCGGGGACGCGGGACACCGCGTACAAGCGTTCCGCGCAGCGGAATCTTGGCGCAGGCGGGATTCATTTCCGCCGAGCATTTCGATCATTCATGGTTCCCACAGACTGGCTGGCCAGTCTGTGGGATGGCGGACGCTGACGTGAAGAGCATCCTGACCGCTCTGGAGCAGGAATGCGGCGCGGTCCTACGGTAAATCAAACAGTTCCCTGCAATCAAGGCGGTGAGGTTTCTCGCCGCCTTGATTTTATTACCATTCTGTTACATTTCCTT
>OIZG01001916.1_pt1 | contig 11003 bp, 5 predicted proteins | sample 1588561 | NCBI WGS metagenome assembly OIZG01 (sample SAMN03283267) | human gut metagenome | biome: human-associated habitat; material: feces | host: Homo sapiens | place: USA | collected 2013 | reverse complement strand
TCGGCGTCCTGATCGGGGAACTCGCGCACCGCGTCGCCGCCGATGACGTCGACGTTATCGAGCTTGTTGATCTCCAGGTTGCGACGCAGGTCGCGCACGGCCGGGCCGTAGGCCTCGACGGCGGCGACAAAATCACAGCGGCGGGCGAGCGGCAGGGTAAAGGTGCCGGCACCGCAGTACAGGTCCACGGCCAGTTCGTCTTCCTGCGGGTCGAGGGCGTCCATAACGAGCTCAATCAAAATCTCGGCGCCCTTGGTATTGACTTGGAAAAACGACGGGGCAGATAAGCGCATCTGGCCTTCGGTGATATTCTCGGTCCACGAGCCCTCGCCGGCGAGCATCTCGACTTTGGAGACACGGCGGGCTTTCTTTTCGCCCTTGCTCATCACACGCACGATGCTCGTGGGATGAACGGCGTCCGCCAGCACGCGGGAGACCTGCGAGCGCGGAAAAGAGCCTGTGGGCGTCCAGAGTGCGACCTCGAGTGCCTTGGTGCGGCGCGATGCGCGAATGCCCACGCGTTCGAGCCCCAAGTCATGGCTGCCGCTTAGATAGTTGAGTGCGCCGACGACCGATTTGAGCGCCTTGGGAAAACGCTTATCGAACAGCGGGCACGCATCGACGGTCACGATTTTGCTGGGGTCGACACCGTGCATGCCAAGGCGCACGCGACCGTTGACGACGGTCGGTTCGAGCTCGATTTTATTGCGGTAGCCCCAGTCGTCCTTGGTGTGGCGGATGGGCTGCACCAACTCATCGACCTGCTCAGGAGCGAACTTGCCGATGCGCTCGAGCGTGGAGCGCAAGTTTTGCTCCTTGGCGGCGAGCTGTGCCGTGCGTGAGAGATTGCCCCACGAGCAGCCGCCGCAGATGCCCACGAAGGGGCAGGGAGGCTGAATGCGATCGGGGCTTGGCTCCAGAATCTCGGTGGCGCGGGCGCGCATGAACGATTTGCCGTCCTGTACGACCTCGGCCTCGACGGTGTCGCCTGCCACGGCGCCCTGCACAAAGACGGCCTTGCCGTTGTCGGCGTGCGCCAGCCCGTCGGCGCCGTATGTCATCGATTCTATAGTGAGCTTCATATCCCTGCCTGTCATTCGCGTTGTTGTTCGCACCATGGTAGCAGGGAAAAGCGCCCCGCATCCGAGGCTTTCCTCAAATGCGGGACGCTTCTACAAACTGCTTCTACAAACGACTATTTCGTCTTGCCGGTAATGAGCGTCTTAAGGCCTAGGCCGATCAGGCCCAGTCCCATGCGCACGCGACCGGGACGATGGCGCTCGATGGCCTTGGTCTTGCCAGCGGGCTTCTCGCGGCGGGCGCTCTTCTCGGACGCTGGCTTGGACGCCTGCGGTTGGGGCCGAGGGGCAGACTCGGACTCATGCTCTATGACGGTTGCCTGGACCTTCTGGACCTCGTGTGCGGCCGGCTGCGGCTCGGGTTCAGGCTGGGATGCGAGCGCGGGTTCTGCCTTGGCAACTGCTTCCGGCTCGGCAATGGGCTCGACAACTGCCTCGCGCTCAACCTCGGCCCGAATAGCTTCCTCGGCCGCGTGCTCCTTTTCCTGTGCGCGCTGCTGCGCGGCGGCCTCGGCGTTGCGATAGGCACGCTCCAGCAGGGCTTCCTGCGAGTTGAAGGGCTTCTCGCTCTCTTTGCGCTCCACGGGAACCCAGGTGCCGTCGCTCGTCAGGCTGCGTGCCTTCACGTTGTCGCGCAGCTGCATGCCCATGTACTCGTGCACCAGGGCGCGGCAGGTGGGGTCGAGCACGGGGAAGGCGATCTCCACGCGGTGCTCGGTGTTGCGCGTCATCATGTCTGCCGAGCTCAGGTAGATCATGTCCGAGTCCACGCCAAAGGCATAGACGCGCGCATGCTCCAAAAAGCGTCCGACGATGGAGCGCACGTGCACGTTCTCGGTCTTGCCCGGAATACCGGGCTTGAGGCACGAGATGCCGCGGATGATCATGTCTACGCGCACACCGGCGCACGATGCCTCGGCGATCTTGTCGATGACTTCGCGGTCGGTGAGCGAGTTGAGCTTAAAGAACACACGGGCGGGCTCGCCGACAAGGGCGCGCTGAATCTCGCGGTCCAGGCCGCGCATGATGAGCGGCTTGAGGCCCACGGGTGCCACGCCCAGGAAGCGGTAGTCGCCGCGCAGGTTGCCCAGCGACAGATTGCGGAAGAACAGGTTGGCGTCCTCGCCGATGCCGGGGTGGTCGGTCATGAGCATAAAGTCGCTGTAGAGCTTGGCCGTCTTCTCGTTAAAGTTGCCGGTGCCCAACAGCGTCAGGCGTGTAAGCGCCATGCCCTCGCGATAGGTGAGCTGGCAGATCTTGGAGTGGCACTTAAAGCCTTCGGAGCCGTAGATGACGGTGCAGCCTGCCTCTTCCAGACGCTCGGCCCACTCGATGTTGTTCTGCTCGTCGAAGCGGGCGCGGAGCTCCATGAGCACCGTGACCTCTTTGCCGTTTTCGGCGGCATCGATCAGCGACTCGCACAGGCGGCTCTGCTTGGCCACACGGTAGAGCGTGATGCGCAGTGAGATGCACTCGGGGTCGTAGGCGGCCTCGTGCACCAGATCCAGGAAGGGGTTCATGGCCTCGTAAGGGTAAAAGAGCAGCTTGTCGTGCTGCAGCACCTGCTCGCGGATGGAACGGGACATGTCGATGGTGGGGTTGGACTGCGGCTTAAACGGCGTAAAGAGCAGCTCGTTGTGTAGGTGTTCGGGAATCTTGCCCTCAATGCCAAAGACATAACCCAGGTTGAGTGGGATGTCGCAGGTAAAGACCGAGCGACGCGAGAGCTCGAGCGCCTTACGGATAGTCTTGAGCGTTGCTTTTTCGAGTGAGCCCGATACGGCGAGCACCACTGGTTGCAGGCGCAAGCGCTTCTTGAGGATGCGCTTCATGTGCTGGCGGTAATCCTCTTCCTCCTCGACGCCCTCGCCGTCCGGGTCGATATCGGCATTGCGGGTGACGCGGATCAGCGCGCGATCCAGCGGCTTATAGGAGCCAAAGCAGCTGTCCAGGCAGGCGAGGATGACGTCCTCGAGCAAGATGTAGGAGTAGGTGCCGGTGGGCGAGGGAATCTCGACCACGCGGTTCATCGAGGCGGGAATCTCGATCAGGCCCAGCAGGCTCTCCTCGTCGGTGGCGCCGTCCAGACCACAGGCCAGATAGAGCGCGCCGTTGCGCAGGTTGGGGAAGGGGTGGCGCGGGTCAATGACCAGCGGCGAGATGACCGGCGACACGTAGGCCTGGAAGTAGCGGGTTACAAAAGTGCGCTCCTTGGGCGTAAGCGAATCGATGCGGGCGCGGTGAACGCCCAGGGTGTCGAGCTTGCCCTCGATGCTCTTAAAGATGGACTCCCAGCGGTCGAGGAGCCCGGGCAACTCTGCCATGACGGTATCGACCTGTTCGGAGGCGGTCATATTGCTCTTGTTGTCGACAGGTTGTTTTTTGAGCTCGGCAAGGTCGGACAGGCCACCCACGCGCACCATAAGGAACTCATCGAGGTTTGACTCGAAGATCGAGACGAACTTAAGGCGCTCGAACAGCGGCACGGACTCATCAAAAGCCTCGTCGAGCACACGGTTGTCAAAGCGTAGCCAGCTGAGCTCTCGGTTCTGCGTGTACGAGAAGTCGCGCGGCGGTTTGCGCAGCTTTGCGGCGGCTTGCTTTTTTTCGATTTTGCTCGGCATATGCATCTGTCCGTTCAGTCCCCGCAGGGGACGGTAGCCTAACCCTATTCACTATTGTCTCAATTTAGTCGACTTGTGGCACGGACGTATTGTGCGAACGGTATCTTTACCTACTTCTTACGCTGTCAAGGCATGCGACTAACTGTCCAACTCGTTTTGAAAACAATCTATATCCATACTCAACTGATGAGGATGTATGAATAAGAATGATTGCGAGCTGAATATAATCGAATCCAAATCGAATCGTGGACAAACGACATATATATGCAGAAAACAGTTTTAGCTATGCAATTCCTAAACATGAAATTATTTGTGCAATCTTGCTCAATTACTTAGAAAAAAGAACGATTACCTTTGAAAACCTGCTTTAGAGAACTGAAGTGCATCATGGGGGAATCATATGCGATATACCGTTCATCGCACTTTGCTGACCGTTCGGGGGCGAGGTGGAATTGCGGGTGGTTTTTGGATATAACTAGAGCTGTCAGCAAGCAGCGTCCCATACGGAGGGGCGCTGATACATTCGGCCAGTAAGGCCCGAAAGAAAGGTAGGAGGCCATGACGAAAGGTCTGCACGTGCCTTCCGAGATCGGCAAGCTCAGGAAGGTCTGCCTGCACCGTCCCGGCGACGAGCTCCTCAACCTGCCGCCCGACGAGCTCGAGCGACTCCTGTTCGACGACGTCCCGTTCCTGGAGGTCGCACAGCAGGAGCACGACACCTTCGCCCAGATCCTGAGGGACCAGGGCGTGGAGGTCCTCTACCTCGAGAACCTCGTCGCCGAGGTGTTCGACCAGGTCCCCGGCGCCCGCGCCGAGTTCACCGACCAGTACATCGCCGAGGCCGGCATCCGCGGCCAGCACATGCCGCAGATCGTCCGCGAGAAGCTGGACTCCATCGAGGACAACCTCGAGTTCGTCAAGAAGACCATGGCCGGCATGACCAAGGCCGAGATCGACATGCCCCTCACGGCGTCCACGACCCTCGACTCCCTGGTCAACTCCGAGTCCGAGTCCGACCTGATCATCGACCCGATGCCCAACCTCTACTTCACCCGCGACCCGTTCGCGGTCGTCGGCGAGGGCGTCAACCTCAACCGCATGTACTCGGTCGCCCGCAACCGCGAGACCCTGTACGGCAAGTACGTCTTCAAGTACCACCCCGACTACAAGGACGTCTCGCTGTACTTCCGCCGCGACTGCCAGTTCCACACCGAGGGCGGCGACGTGCTGAACATCAACGAGAAGACCCTCGCCGTCGGCATCTCCCAGCGCACCCAGGCCGCCGCTATCGACGTCATGGCCCAGAACATCTTCTGGAACTCCGACTCCAAGGTCGAGCGCATCCTGGCCTTCGACATCCCGGTCTCGCGCGCCTTCATGCACCTCGACACGGTCTTCACCCAGATCGACGTCGATAAGTTCACGATCCACCCCGCCATCATGGGCACCCTGCGCGTCTACGAGCTGACCGCCGGCAAGAACCCGGGCGACGTGAACATCCGCCTGATCGAGGACACCCTCGAGCACGTCCTGGAGGACGCCACCGGCGTCGACCAGGTCAAGCTGATCCCCTGCGGCGGCGGCGACCCGATCGCGGCCTCCCGCGAGCAGTGGAACGACGGCTCCAACACCCTGTGCGTCGAGCCCGGCAAGATCTGCGTCTACGCCCGCAACACCGTCACCAACGACGTGCTGTACAAGGAGGGCCTGGACCTTCTCGTCGTGCCCTCCGCCGAGCTCTCCCGCGGCCGCGGCGGCCCGCGCTGCATGAGCATGCCCTTCTGGCGCGAGGACCTCTAAGGTCTTCAAGGACCCGTACAGGTCTTAATACATACATCTAGCTGCCATTAGATGTCTCCCATTGGGGCGGTGCGGGTATTCGCACCGCCCCAATCTTGTATGAGGAACGTCAACACGAATGGATGACTGCTTTTGTAAGGAGCATGGCCATGGACATCAAGACGATTGGCGTCGAGGAGTGGCTTAACGTTTGGGAGAAGAGCGCTACGTGGGATATCGCCCAGTCGACGATTTCGTCGCTTACCATGGGCGAGCTGCGCGCGCTCGACGAACAGGACGGCGCCACGTTCTATGAGCGCCTGGACTGCGAGAAGATGAACTACGGCTGGATCGAGGGTTCGCCTGAGTTTAAGGCCGAGGTTGCCAAGCTGTATCGTCGCGAGGTCAATCCCGATCACATTCTGCAGACCAATGGCTGCACGGGCGCGAACCTCAACGCCATCATGGCCGTGGTCGAGCCCGGCGACCATGTGATTGCCGAGTGGCCTACCTATGCGCCGCTCTATGAGATCCCGCGTATGCTCGGCGCCGAGGTCGAGTATTGGGAGCTTCGCGAGGAACTCGGCTGGAAGCCCGATATCGAGGAACTCAAGCGTCTGGTTTGCCCCACCACCAAGCTCATCTGCATCAATAACGCATCGAACCCCATCGGAACGGTGCTCGATGCCGACACGCTCGGCCAGATTGCCGAGATTGCCCGCTCGGTGGGCGCCTACGTGCTGTGCGACGAGGTATACCTGCCGCTTGAGAACACCGAGGACTTTTTGTCGATGGCCGATGTGTACGAGAAAGCCATCGTCACCAACTCGGTGTCCAAGACCTATTCGACGCCTGCGGCCCGCGTGGGCTGGGTTGTGGCAGACGAAGAGGTATCCAACCGCATTCGCACCTACCGCGACTACACCATGATTTGCGGCGGCGTGTTCAACGACGCCCTGGCGACCTATGTGCTCAAGCACAAGGACAAGATTCTCGAGCGCAACCGCAAGATCGTGTTTGGCAACCGCGATATCGCGCAGGCTTGGATCGACACGCAGCATCGTGTCTCCTGGACGGCCCCGCAGGGTGTGTCCACCTCGTTTATCCAGCTGGACATTCCCGAGAATGACGAGGAGTTCTGCAAGCGCCTGCTGGCCGAGAGGGGAGTGCTGTTGGTTCCCGGTAGCCGTTTTGAGCTTCTCTGCGGCGCGCGCCTAGGTTACTGCGCGAGCGAGGGCGTTCTTCGTGAGGGCCTGAGGCTTCTGGGCGAGGCCTTGGCGGAGCTCGATCGCTAGGATACCGACGGCTCTCAAAGCCGCTCAAATCTGCCTACAATTATCGATAACAGACCCGTTTTCCATGAGGGAAGCGGGTCCGTTTTTCTATACCGAGAAGTCAAGTTGTTACAAATGAGGCCGTAAGGCGAGCCAGTGTTCATGGGGCCTTATACTGAGCTTCCGGTGAACGGTATCCAGCGTCTGGTAAACGGTAATCTGTTTGCCAAAAATGAATAGGACGAACTTTATTCTGAATAAAAATCAAAATGGTTGAGACGAAGCGAGAATTGCGAATTCTATTCATATCATTGCGCGAAATATGCAATTTGAGGGTGGTTTAATAAAGATTAGTTTCAATTGATGTATCGGTTAAAAAGGCGTTTATGCACGTAAATACACTTTATTAAATCAAAGTGTGCCATGCGTGAAGTATATGTGTATGCCGTTCACCCCCCATATAAAACCGTTCGGGGGCGAGGTGGAAGTATGGACTGATTTTGGATATAAATATGTCGTCAGCAATAACGCCTCACACGGAGGGGCGCTAACGAATCGGCCCTGACAGGGGCCCGAAAGAAAGGTAGGAGGCCATGACGAAAGGTCTGCACGTGCCTTCCGAGATCGGCAAGCTCAGGAAGGTCTGCCTGCACCGTCCCGGCGACGAGCTCCTCAACCTGCCGCCCGACGAGCTCGAGCGACTCCTGTTCGACGACGTCCCGTTCCTGGAGGTCGCACAGCAGGAGCACGACACCTTCGCCCAGATCCTGAGGGACCAGGGCGTGGAGGTCCTCTACCTCGAGAACCTCGTCGCCGAGGTGTTCGACCAGGTCCCCGGCGCCCGCGCCGAGTTCACCGACCAGTACATCGCCGAGGCCGGCATCCGCGGCCAGCACATGCCGCAGATCGTCCGCGAGAAGCTGGACTCCATCGAGGACAACCTCGAGTTCGTCAAGAAGACCATGGCCGGCATGACCAAGGCCGAGATCGACATGCCCCTCACGGCGTCCACGACCCTCGACTCCCTGGTCAACTCCGAGTCCGAGTCCGACCTGATCATCGACCCGATGCCCAACCTCTACTTCACCCGCGACCCGTTCGCGGTCGTCGGCGAGGGCGTCAACCTCAACCGCATGTACTCGGTCGCCCGCAACCGCGAGACCCTGTACGGCAAGTACGTCTTCAAGTACCACCCCGACTACAAGGACGTCTCGCTGTACTTCCGCCGCGACTGCCAGTTCCACACCGAGGGCGGCGACGTGCTGAACATCAACGAGAAGACCCTCGCCGTCGGCATCTCCCAGCGCACCCAGGCCGCCGCTATCGACGTCATGGCCCAGAACATCTTCTGGAACTCCGACTCCAAGGTCGAGCGCATCCTGGCCTTCGACATCCCGGTCTCGCGCGCCTTCATGCACCTCGACACGGTCTTCACCCAGATCGACGTCGATAAGTTCACGATCCACCCCGCCATCATGGGCACCCTGCGCGTCTACGAGCTGACCGCCGGCAAGAACCCGGGCGACGTGAACATCCGCCTGATCGAGGACACCCTCGAGCACGTCCTGGAGGACGCCACCGGCGTCGACCAGGTCAAGCTGATCCCCTGCGGCGGCGGCGACCCGATCGCGGCCTCCCGCGAGCAGTGGAACGACGGCTCCAACACCCTGTGCGTCGAGCCCGGCAAGATCTGCGTCTACGCCCGCAACACCGTCACCAACGACGTGCTGTACAAGGAGGGCCTGGACCTTCTCGTCGTGCCCTCCGCCGAGCTCTCCCGCGGCCGCGGCGGCCCGCGCTGCATGAGCATGCCCTTCTGGCGCGAGGACCTCTAAGTCTTTCCGTTTCCGGTGCGGTCCCCCTACAACCGCACCGGCTTCGCCCGTTAAACGGGCAACACTAATACTTACGTAATTCATTTCTTCGAAAGGAATCGAACCATGGGTGTTAACCTCTCCGGCCGTAGCTTCCTCAAGCTTCTCGACCTCACCACCGAGGAGATCGAGTACCTGCTCAAGCTTTCCAAGAACTTCAAGGATATGAAGCGCGCTGGCGTTCCGCACCGCTATCTCGAGGGCAAGAACATCGTTCTGCTCTTCCAGAAGACCTCCACTCGTACCCGCTGCGCCTTCGAGGTCGGCGGCATGGATCTGGGCATGGGCGTCACCTACCTCGATCCGGGTTCGTCGCAGATGGGCAAGAAGGAGTCCATCGAGGACACCGCCCGCGTTCTCGGCCGCATGTATGACGGCATCGAGTTCCGTGGCTTTGCCCAGGACGACGTCGAGGAGCTCGCTGCTAAGTCCGGCGTGCCTGTCTGGAACGGCCTGACCACCGAGTGGCATCCCACCCAGATGCTCGCCGACATCCTGACCGTCCAGGAGAACTTCAACTACGACATCAAGGGCAAGACTCTCGTCTTCATGGGCGACTGCAAGAACAACGTTGCTCGCTCCCTCATGGTCGTCTGCTCCAAGCTCGGTATGAACTTCGTGGCCTGCGGCCCCGAGGAGTGCATGCCCGCTGACGACGTCATCGAGGCCTGCAAGCCCATCGCCGAGGCCAACGGCTGCACCATCAAGCTGACCACCGACGTCAAGGCCGGCGTCACCGGTGCCGACGTTATCTACACCGACGTGTGGGTCTCCATGGGCGAGCCCGACGAGGTCTGGGCCGAGCGCATCGCTCAGCTTACCCCGTATCGTGTCACCTCCGAGGTCATGGCTATGGCCAACCCGGGTGCCATCTTCCTGCACTGCCTGCCCAGCTTCCACGACACCAACACCACGATTGGCGCAGAGAAGTGCGAGCAGTTCGGCATCACCGAGCAGGAGGTCACCGACGAGGTCTTCGAGAGCCCCGCTTCCAAGGTCTTCGACGAGGCCGAGAACCGCATGCACACCATCAAGGCCGTGATGGCCGCCACCCTGGGCTACGAGGGCTGATCCCTGAAAAACAGCAGCACCCGCATTGGGCCGGACCGGCCTGCTGCGGGTGTTTTTTTTGCCCTTGCGCCGGGCGGCGCATCCGGTATAATAGAAGCAAAGACCTTCGAGGGGCTCTAAGGTTTGCCCCGGCGGAGGTGACTACAGGCCAAAGGAGCACGGTGCCATGCGTTATACCATCAGTGAAATGGCGGCGCTGCTGGGTGTTACCACCCACACGCTGCGCTACTACGAGAAGATGGGCCTTATCCAGCCCGAAGTGAACCGGGAGACCGGCTACCGCTATTATACGGTCACCGACACCCGGCGGTTCAACCTGTGCCGGGAGCTGCGGGCGGCGGGCTTTACGCTGGAGGAATGCAAGGACTTTCTCGACGAACCTTCCACCGCCGTGACGGATGCCATGCTCGACCGGCAGATCCGGCAGCTGGAGCGCCGGCAGGTGCTCAACCGGATGAGCATCCGCTTTTTGCAAAGGACGCGGGAGTATTACCACACGCTGGAGCAGGACGCCGGGCGGGTGTGGGTGCAGAACTTCCCGGAAATGTGGCGGCTGGTGCTCTCGCAGGAGGAAGAAGCCCGCAATGACCCCGCCCTGCAGGCCGAAAAGGCCGAGTGGCTGGAGTGCATGCCGGCGGTGCACTGGGTCAGCCGCTTGCCCAGCCGGGTGATGGAGCAGTTTCGGGTGGGGCGCAACGAGTACGATTACGGCCTGCTGGTGGAGGCCGATGCCGCCCGGCAGCTGGGCCTGCGCCGCACCGACCATGTAGAGCTGGTGTGCGGCGGCGACTACCTGACCACCGTGTGGAAAAAGGACTACCGGGGCTCCTTCGGGTGGGACTCGCTGGAAGTGCTGCACGCCGAGATCCTGCGGCGGGGCTTCCGCGCGGTGGGCGACACCTTCAGCAGCATCCTGGCCAGCCGGGAGCAGCCGGACGGCAGCATCATCAACTACCACCTGACCCGGACGAAGATCTACACCTGAGCAGACTGTCCAAAATCTTGTGATTTTTTTGTCAGAATGACCGTTGACCTTCGCGTTGCTCGAAGCTCTATACTTTGCCTGGAAATTGACAAAGCCCGTCTTTTTGTGCAGACGGGGCGTTGCCAACGGAAGAAAAAAGAGAAGAAAACCAGAAGGAGCGAAGAATTATGAGCAACAAGATCTCCCGCCGCAACTTCCTGCACACTGCAGGTCTGGGCACCCTGGGCGCTGCTGCTGCCGGTCTGCTGACCGCCTGCGGCGACAAGGCTGCTTCCGGCAGCGTGGCTTCCAGCGCCGCCGGCACCTACACCGCCGGT
>OIZG01001908.1_pt1 | contig 11023 bp, 8 predicted proteins | sample 1588561 | NCBI WGS metagenome assembly OIZG01 (sample SAMN03283267) | human gut metagenome | biome: human-associated habitat; material: feces | host: Homo sapiens | place: USA | collected 2013 | reverse complement strand
GCGGAAGGGCTCCGCAAATCGCGCCAGGCAGCGTGTCAGGGTCGCGCGGGCGCACGAGAAGGTTGCCAACCGGCGGAAGGACGCCCTGCACAAGTTCACGACGCATGCGGTGGGAGAAAGCCAAAACATCGCGGTCGAGGACCTGAACGTCAGGGGCATGCAGAGGAACCGCCGCCTCGCCAAGGCCGTGGGCGATGCCGCCATGTCGGAGCTGGCGCGCCAGCTCGAGTACAAATGCGCATGGTCGGGGCGCGGCTTCGTAAGGGTGGGCAGGTTCTATCCGTCCAGCAAGACGTGTTCCGCATGCGGTTACGTCTACAGGGGACTGACGCTGGCCGAACGGGTATGGGACTGCCCCGCGTGCGGCATGCGTCACGACCGCGACCTGAACGCCGCCGTCAACATCGCCCGCGAGGGAAGGAGAATCCTGGAAGGTACCGCAGGGCATGCGGGAACCGCGGCAGACGCCGCAAACGCTTGTGGAGAGGGCGTAAGACCTACGGCTGCATGCGCAGTCTAGGCAATTCTCGGTGAAGCAAGAATCCCCTGGCTTTAGCCATGGGGAGTGTCAAATAATGGTGGGCACGCAAACGATTGGAGAGCGCATACCTATGTCACAAAGCCAGAAAAAAGAAGCCATCGCCCAGGCGGCCGAGCAGGAGCTCGCATCGCTTGCGGGTCGTGGCGTGCGCATCGCAGGCAACGCGTGCTCGCCGATTGTGCTGGTAAAAGGCGATTTGGATGAGGCCGAGCGCTCGGGCGGCGAGCTTGCCGCAGGCGCGGATGGCGCGGCGCTGCGTAAGGCGCTCGGGGCCATCGGTTATGCGCCCGAGGATTTTTGCGTGCTGGCAAGCGTCGCCGGTGCGGGCGACGGAACGGTGGCGGTGGGCCATGCCCTGCCGTGCGAGCTGTTCCGCGAGGCGCTCGAGGCGCTGGACCCCGAGGCGGTGCTGTTGCTGGATGATCGTGCGGCCGATACCATGCGCGAGACCTATGCCGATATGCTCGTGGCGATCGATGACTTCGACACCGCCATGCTCAAGCCCGGCTTGATCGCCCATGTGCAGGGTCGCCGCGTGCTCGCGCTCGACGGTTTTGAGGCGGCGCTCACTGACAAAGCCGCCAAGCAGCGCATGTGGGCATACATCAAGCAGCTGACCCCGGCGGCCGCTCCGCTGTAGCGGATTGGCGCCGGTAAGGCGGCCCTGACGGGTCGAGCGCGGCGCCGGCTTATCGCGTCCCTACATCACAGCGCGCAGCTCAAATCGATCGCCGTTAATGCGGAACTGACAGTTGCCGTTCATGCGCTCCACGGCAAGTTTGATGCTCCTGGTGCCAAAGCCGTGGCCCGCATGCCGGGTCACGGGCATGCCGTCGACCATGCGCGGCGCGCGGTCAAACGTGTTGGAAACTAACAGCAGCAGCTGGCCGTCCTCTAATCGCAGGTCAAAGTCGACGAATCGCTTTCCTTGGGGTGCGGCGCTTGCGGCGGTGATAGCGTTTTCCAAGGCATTTGAGAGCACACTAAACAGGTCGGCGTCACCTACGTGGATGGTTTCGGGTACGGCGACGCGCAGGTTGGCGGTAATGCCGTTTCTATTGATATCCGAGTTAAATGACGAAAGCGCGATGTTTACGGTCTCGTTGGCACAGAAGCGGCGTACGGCGGTGCGGTCGCCGGCTTCGCAGAGTTCGTCGATGCGTTTGAGCGCCTCGTCGGTGTGGCCCTCCTCAATTAAAGCGGCCAGGCCGCGTAGGAAGTGGCGCATGTCGTGGCGAAGAATCGACAGCTCGCGCCCAGATTGACGCCAAGCCTCGAGCTCTTTGATGGCGGCGCTGTCGCGGGTTTCGAGCATCCAGCGCTCTCGCTCGGCGGTTTCCTTTTCTTCGCATTCGCGCAGGTAAACGGCAAGAAACATAAGATAGAAGGCACAGAGCGCAAATGACAAAAACTCAACCGTCACCACCGAGCCCGAGTGGAACAGCGTGGTGTAGACGTTGGTGGCATAGTCAAAGACGTAATAGACGAGCGGCAGGATTAAAAGGATGCCCAGCTCGGTGGTGCTTTTAATCGCCAAGCGCGGACCGATGTCGCCGGCCCAATGCAACAGGACGGCAAAGACGGCGAGTGTGGTCGCGATGCGCGCCAGATAGTACGCGATCTGAGAATCGGTTGCGGCAAATGCGGCGATGCCCATCCAATTGCTGAACTGGCAGCTCAGATAGGCACTCGTAATGCCGAGCACGGCAAGCAGCGGGCTCAGGCGGTAGCGCGCGCACAAATAGATGACGAGCGGCAGATGCACGACGAGCGGATATACCTGGCGGGCGAAAAGCTCGCCGCCGACGGCATTGGCGAGGCCAAATGCGCATCCAGTTACGGCACCGACCAGCACCAGTTCAAGCGCATGACGCCGGTTGATCTCGATACCGCACAGCGCCGCCGAGGCAAAGACGCCAAAGAGCAGCGTCGTGGCGTGGTGGATTGCCCAAAGGACCATTTCGACCGATGCAGGCATCAGCGCCTCCCGCCCTCAAATCGCACCGCAAAGTAGGCGTCCTGGAATCCCTGCTTGCTGCTGCGCGAAAGCGGGATGCTCGCGCCCGAGCGCATGACGATCTCCGTCCGATCGAAATGATCGATGTTGCGCAGGTTGACCTGGTAGCTGCGATGGCATTTAAAGAAGACCGCGTTTTGCGCCAAGCGGTCATCGACGCTGCGGAACGATTCGAGCGCCTCGATATCGCGTCCGTCGCGCAGGTGGAAAACCACGTGCTTGTTGCGTGCCTCGGCATATTCGATGTCGGACAGGCGCAGGGCATGGTAACCAAAGGACGTTTTGATGACGAACTCGTCGGTCGCCGACGGGCGCATGCTCGAAAGCTCGTCGAGCAGCTGCGCCAGGCGTTCGTATGCCACGGGCTTGAGCAGGTAGTCGAAGGCGCGGACTTCGTAGGACTCCAGCGCAAACTCGGGCGACGAGGTGAGGAACACCAGGCGCACGGCGGTATCGGACTGGCGCAGCTCGCGCGCGGTGTCCATGCCGTTGACGAGCGGCATGATCATGTCGAGCAGGATGATGTCGGCGCGCGACGCGGCATGGCGCGCCAGCAGGTCCTCGCCGCGCGTAACGAGCGCAACATCGACCGCCGTGCCCTTCTCGGTCGACCAACGGTCGATCATCCGGTGCAGTCTATCTAGAAAAGCGACGTCATCGTCGCAGGCAATAATCTTGAGCATTCGGGCCCCCTTAGTAGTTCGATTTTGCCACATTGGGCGCGTGCCGCTCGCGGGGGAGCGCCCGTTCGTGCCTCATGGTGCGCAACTCGCGCCGAGCGGTATTGCGGTGGCGAAAGATGCCTCCTGCGCTATCGAGAGCTCGGCTATCCTCAGCTTGCCAGTTCGAAAATGGACCTGCCGCATGATTGAATCTTTATTTCAACTTTACACCTAGGTTTACAGCTGTCTTGTCAGCTGTAAACCTAGGTGTCATACTAAAGCCCCAAGATTCGCCAAAAGAGAGGGGCCTTGATGGCACAGAGCGCGAACATGGATGCATCGGAGCTTGCACGCGACATTGCGGCCGGCCTGGCATCGGCAACGACGGCAACGGAGCGCGCGGCATTGGTGCCCGCAGAGCTCGTCGAGGCCATTCAGCAACTTAAAACCCAACGCGACGCGGTGATCCTGGCACACTATTACGTGGCACCCGAGGTCCAGGCTGTGGCCGATTACGTCGGCGACAGCTTCTACCTGGCTAAGCTCGCCAAGAGCCTGCCGCAGCAGACCATCGTGCTGTGCGGCGTGGAGTTTATGGGCGAGAGCGCCAAGCTGCTCAACCCCACCAAGACCGTGCTGCTGCCCGAGCCGGGCGCGGACTGCCCCATGGCTCATATGGTCAAGCGCGAGACGGTCGACGCGGCGCGCGCCGAGTACGGCGACGACCTGGCCGTGGTCTGCTACGTCAACTCCACGGTCGAGATCAAGAGCTGGAGCGACGTGTGCGTCACCAGCTCCAACGCCGTCAAGATCGTGTCCGAGCTGCCGCAGCAGCATATCCTGTTCATTCCCGACCAAAACCTCGGCCGCTTCGTAGCCGAGCAGGTGCCGCAAAAGCACGTCATTCTCAACAACGGCTACTGCCCGCGCCATCACATCATCACCGTCGAGCAGATTGTCGACGCGACGGAGGCCCACCCCGACGCGCTCGTGCTGGCGCATCCTGAGTGCAAGGCCGACGTCTTGGCCGAGGCCGACTACATCGGCTCCACCGCCGGCATCATCAAGTACGCCGAGGAGTCGGACGCGAGCGAGTTCATCATCGTGACGGTCCGCGGTGTGCTCTACGAACTCGAGCGCCGCTGCCAGGGCACCGGCAAGAAGTTCTACTTCCCTGCAGTGCAGCCCACCTGCGTCAACATGGATCTCATCACGCTCGAAAAGCTCGTGCACTGCCTGGAGACGGGCGAGGGCGAGGTGCAGATTGGCGTGTCGGACGAGGCCGCCGATCAGGCCAAGCTCACGCTCGACCGCATGCTCGAGTACGCGGCGCGCTAAGCCAATGTGGCATGAGGGACCATCCCTTATGCCACAGTACAAGGGAGAGGATTCCTGTGGAAACCAAACAATACCCCGATATGGAGTGTGACGTCGTCATTGCCGGTTGCGGCGTGGCGGGCCTGTATGCGGCTCTCAATCTGCCGACGAGCGCGCGCGTAATCATGCTCTCCAAGGGCGCCGTCGATGAGTGCGATTCGATGCTCGCGCAGGGCGGCATCTGCGTGCTGCCCGAGGGTTCTGACTACGATGCCTTCTTTGAGGACACCATGCACGCCGGCCATTACGAGAACCGCCGCGAGAGTGTAGACATCATGATCCGCTCGAGCCGTTCGGTCATCAACGACCTGCTGGCCATGGGCGTGGACTTTGAGCGCAAGGCCGACGGCAGCCTCGACTTTACCCGCGAGGGCGCGCACAGCCGCCCGCGCATTGCCTTCCATGCCGATATTACAGGCAAGGAGATTACGACCAAGCTGCTCCAGGCTGTCCGCAAACTGGACAACGTGCAGATTCTCGAACACGTTGCCATGACCGACATCCTGACTGCCGAGCGCGATGGCGCCACGGTGTGCACCGGCGTCGTCGCCGTCGCCGTGGACGAGGACGATTCAGCTCGCCCCGCCGACGAGCTGGCAAATGCCGCTAAGGACGTGCATACCGGTAAGCCGTTTAAGATCCATGCCCGCCATACGCTGTGGGCGACGGGTGGCATCGGCGGCGTGTACGATCACTCCACCAACTACCCGCAGCTCACCGGTGACGCCTGCTACATCGCTCAGGGGCATGGCATTAAGATGGAGCACCTGGACTACGTGCAGATCCACCCCACGGGCCTGTTTTCGCCGCAGCCGGGCCGCACCTTCCTGATTAGCGAGAGCTGCCGCGGCGAGGGCGCGATTCTGCTCAATGCCGCCGGCGAGCGCTTTACCGACGAGCTTCAGCCGCGCGACGTTGTCGCCGCCGCTATTCGCGAGCAGATGAAGCAGGACGGTACCGAGCACGAGTGGCTGAGCTTCGCCCCCGTCGAGCGCGATGTGGTGACCGGGCACTTTGCCAATATCCGCGCGCGCTGCCTGGAGGACGGCCGCGACATTCTGGACGAGCCCATCCCCGTCACGCCCACGCAACACTACTTTATGGGCGGCGTATGGGTCGACAAGGACGGCCGCACCTCGATGCCCGAGCTCTACGCCGCGGGTGAGACGGCCTGCAACGGCGTTCACGGCAAAAACCGCCTTGCATCAAACAGCCTGCTCGAGGCGCTGGTCTGGGGTCGTCGCGCCGCGTGGTACATGCGTACCGGCGAGTCGCTGGCCGTGGAGCAGGCGGGCGATCCCGCGCTCGATGGCCGTCATCGCGCCCTGAGCGCCGACACCCTGGCAATCGATGATTTGGCCCGTGCCGCCGGCACGCAGGCCGTGGAGGAGTAGACCATGAATCCCATTACCATGAAGCTCGTCGTCGATGATCTGATTCTGCAGGCTCTACGCGAGGACATCACGTTTGAGGATGTGAGCACGGCGAGTGTGTGTTCCACGGCGCGCCCCGCCACGGTGGAGCTCATCGCCAAGGCCGATGGCATCATCGCCGGTCTGGACGTGTTCGCTCGCACCTTTGAGCTGCTGGATCCGCAGAGCTCGGTGCTGTTTGATGTTGCCGACGGTGACGAGGTACACGCCGGCGACCACGTGGGCCAGGTGCGCGGCGATGCGCGCGTGCTGCTTTCGGGCGAGCGCGTGGCGCTCAACTACCTGCAGCGCATGAGCGGTATCGCTACCTATACGCACAGAATGGCAGCGGCGCTCGAGGGTACCAAGACCGTGCTCGTCGACACACGCAAGACCACGCCGGGCATGCGCGTCTTCGAGAAGGCCGCGGTCGAGATCGGCGGCGGCAGCAACCATCGCTACAACCTGTCGACAGCCGTCATGCTCAAGGACAACCACATCGATGCCGCCGGTGGCGTGACGCGCGCGATCGAGATGGCGCGCGCCCACGCGTCGTTTACCACGACGGTCGAGATTGAGTGCGAGAACTTGGACATGGTGCGCGAGGCTGTTGAGGCCGGCGCCGACATCATCATGTTCGACAACATGACGCACGACGACATGGCCGCCGCCATCGAGCTTATCGACGGTCGCGCCAAGACCGAGTGCTCGGGCAACGTGGATGCCGGCAACATTCGCGCCCTGGCCGACCTGGGCGTCGACTTTATTAGCTCGGGCGCCCTGACGCACTCCGCGCCGATCCTCGACCTCTCGCTTAAGCACCTGCGTCTGCTGGACGGTAAATAATGAACGCCCGCGAGCGTCGCCGTGCCATCATGGCCGTGCTCGAGGGGGCCAAAGATCCCGTTTCGGGCAGCGCGCTTGCCCGCGAGGTGGGCGTGAGCCGCCAGGTCGTGGTGCAGGACATCGCCCTGCTGCGTGCCGATGGGCACGATGTCGTGGCAACCAATCGCGGCTACGTGCTGCAGGAGGCCCCCAGCAGCCCCGCCGTTCCCACGCGCCTGGTTAAGGTTCGCCACAGCGTGGAGCAGGCGGGCGACGAGCTTACGAGCATCGTCGATGCCGGCGGTGCCGTGCTCAACGTGATCGTCAACCATCGCGTGTACGGCAAGATCACGGCCGACCTGGACATTCGCAACCGTCGCGATATCGAGCGCTATCTGCATGACATCGCCAGCGGCAAGAGCTTTCCGCTGCTCACGGTGACCAGCGGCTATCACTTCCATCGCATTGCGGCGGAAGACGAGCAAACCCTCGACGAGATCGAGGCCATGCTCAAAGAGAAAGGCTACCTGGCAGATCTGATGCCCTACGAAGATGACCTGTCCTAGTAACGACGAATGCAAAAGGAGGCCTCCGCGGCGATGCGGGGGCCTCCTTTTTGTGCACGGTGTACTTGTGAGTGTGCAAGTGGGGGAGTTGTTACTCCTCGACGATCTCGGTGATCGCGCCGGCGGGGCAAGCGTCCTGGCAAGCGCCACAGGCGACGCAGGAATCCTCGTCAGCGACGGTAGCGACGTCCTGGAGCTCCAGAACGCCAGCGGGGCAGGAGTCGACGCAAACGCCACAAGCGATGCACTCGTCGGCATCAATTACGGGATGAGCCATGGTAGTTTCCTCTCTGTTGACCGACGCTACAGGCGATGCGCGCCGGTTTGATTCGGGCAAAAACATACCACGGGAGCGACCGTTTGCAATACCCTCTGACCGGCATCTTCATACCGTTCGCCGAGTATGCCAAGGTTTACTAAAAAACGCGCAGGTGGGGCCGTTGAGCTGCGCAAATGTTAGCTAAAGGTGACTTGAAATATTGAGCTATTGCGCGCGCCTGCGGAAAGGGCATCCCGTTATTTGGCCGAAAAACGGGTCGCAGCTTCCGGTTGGACCGCCCGGCGGAAACTGTGTCCCAGAATTCGCGCTCAGACCGGGATACCCTTTCCGCAAGGCAGCCCTAGGCACCTTCGGACCCAAACCTCAGTCAACTCTACATAGATCTCAATAGATTTGCCGAGAACTCAATCAGCGCATCTACCTGCGCATTTAAGGACCTAAACTCTCAGCAATAAGAAATCTTATATGAATTGACTTAGATTTTGTATATTCCGGCCCATAAGGGGATACACTACATCCTGAAAGACAAGCCGAAACACCGCTTGGCAGACCGCCGAGTCGGTGCAAACGCACAAGAGAGAGGGAATTTCTAATGAGTAAGATTCTTGGTATCGACCTTGGTACTACTAACTCCGCTATGGCCGTTCTCGAGGGCGGTTCTCCGACCATTATCGTGAACGCCGAGGGCGACCGCACCACCCCGTCCGTCGTGGGCTTCCGTGCCGACGGCGACCGCGTCGTGGGTAAGGCCGCTAAGAACCAGGCTGTCACCAACCCCAAGAACACCGTGTTCTCCATCAAGCGCTTCATGGGCCGCAAGTACTCCGAGTGCACCTCTGAGATCAAGACCGTGCCGTACGAGGTCAAGGAGGGCCAGGGTGGCCGTGCCGTCGTCGATATCGAGGGCAAGGATTACACCGCCGAGCAGGTGAGCGCCATGACGCTCGCAAAGATGAAGGCCGATGCCGAGAAGTATCTGGGCGAGACCGTCACCGACGCCGTCATCACCGTCCCGGCCTACTTCAACGACGCCCAGCGTCAGGCCACCAAGGACGCCGGTAAGATCGCCGGCCTCAACGTCAAGCGTATCGTCAACGAGCCGACCGCTGCTGCTCTTGCCTATGGCCTGGACAAGCAGGGCACCGACCAGCGCATCCTGGTCTTCGACCTGGGCGGCGGCACCTTCGACGTCTCCATCCTCGACCTCGCCGACGGCGTGTTTGAGGTTCTGTCCACCTCGGGCGACAACCACCTGGGCGGCGACGACTGGGATCAGCGCGTCATCGACTGGATGGCCGATAAGTTCCAGCAGGAGAACGGTGTCGACCTGCGTCAGGACCCCATGGCCCTGCAGCGTCTGAAGGAGGCTGCCGAGAACGCCAAGAAGGAGCTCTCCGCCGCCCAGCAGACCACCATCAACCTGCCGTTCATTACCATGAACCAGTCCGGCCCGCTGCACCTCAACTACACGCTGACCCGCGCCGAGTTCGAGAAGATCACCCGCGACCTGCTCGAGCGCTGCAAGCAGCCTGTCACCAACGCCCTGCGCGACGCCAAGCTTAAGCTCTCCGATCTGACCGAGGTCATCCTCGTCGGCGGCTCCACCCGTATGCCCGCCGTCCAGGAGCTCGTCAAGACCATGACCGGCAAGCAGCCCAACATGTCCGTGAACCCCGACGAGGTCGTCTGCAACGGCGCTGCCGTCCAGGGCGGCGTGCTCACCGGCGACGTCGAGGGCATCCTGCTGCTCGACGTTACCCCGCTGTCGCTGGGTGTCGAGACCATGGGCGGCATCATGACCAAGATGATCGACCGCAACACCACGATCCCGACCTCCAAGACCGAGGTCTACTCCACCGCTGCCGACAACCAGACCAGCGTCGAGATCAACGTGCTCCAGGGCGAGCGCGAGCTTGCCCGCGACAACAAGTCGCTCGGTAAGTTCCAGCTGACCGGTATCCCGGCTGCCCGCCGCGGCGTGCCGCAGATCGAGGTCACCTTCGACATCGACGCCAACGGCATCGTGAACGTGTCCGCCAAGGATCTGGGCACCGGCAAGGAGCAGCACATCACCATCACCTCCTCCACCAACATGTCCAAGGACGACATCGACAAGGCCGTGAAGGAGGCCGAGCAGTTCGCCGCCGAGGATGCCAAGCGCAAGGAAGAGGTGGACATCCGCAACCAGGGCGACCAGATGGTCTATCAGACCGAGAAGACCCTGGAGGAGATGGGCGACAAGATCCCCGCGGGCGACAAGGCCAGCGTGGAGAGCGCCCTGGGCAAGCTGAAGGAGACCCTGAAGGGCACCGACACCCAGGCCATCAAGAACGCCACCGAGGAGCTGACGAAGGCTTTCTACGCCGTGAGCGAAAAGCTGTATGGCCAGCAGGGCGGCCAGGCCGGTCAGCCCGGCCCCGACATGGGCGGCCAGGCCCAGCAGGGCGGCACTTCTGCCGGCCCCGATGTGGTGGATGCCGACTATGAGGTCGTGGACGACGACAACAACAAGAAGTAAGCCTCTGGAGGAGATAAGACCCTCTGGAGCGCCGAACACAACAATATTGCTTCGGTGGGGCGGGAGGTATCCTTCCGTCCCACTCGGGGCGTTCAGGCGGGCGCATAAGGTCGCTCCGCCGTGGGGAACGCGGCGAGGGAACGCACAGGCGTCCGCCGTTTTCGTCCCTCCTGATACAGAAGGTGAAGAGATATGGCAGAACAGAAACGAGATTTTTATGAGGTCCTGGGCGTGAGCAAAACGGCCACGGACGAGGAGTTAAAGAAGGCCTACCGCAAGCTGGCCAAGAAATATCACCCGGATATGAACCCCGGGGACAAGGAGGCCGAGGCCAAGTTCAAAGAGGTGAACGAGGCCTATGAGGTCCTGTCCGACAAGGACAAGCGGGCCAAGTATGACCAGTTCGGCCATGCGGGGGTGGACCCCAACTTTGGCGCCGGCGGCTATGGCGGCGGTGGGTTCGATATGGGAGACATCGACCTGGGCGACCTGTTTGGGTCCTTCTTCGGCGGTGGCTTCGGCGGCGGCGGCTTCGGCGGCCAGCAGCGGGCCAGTAGCCCCCAGCGGGGGGAGAGCCTGCGGGCCAACCTTACAATAACCTTTGAGGAGGCCGCCTTCGGCTGCGAGAAGGAGATCAGCCTGAACCGCAGCGAGGAGTGTGGGGCCTGCCACGGCTCCGGCTGTGAGCCTGGGACCACCGCGGAGACCTGCCCCGACTGCCGGGGCACCGGCGTGGTGCGGGTGCAGCAGCGCACCGGCGGCTTCGCCTTCTCCAGTACGGCGGCCTGTGCCCGCTGCCGGGGCACCGGAAAGATCATCCACAGC
>OIZG01001901.1_pt1 | contig 11071 bp, 10 predicted proteins | sample 1588561 | NCBI WGS metagenome assembly OIZG01 (sample SAMN03283267) | human gut metagenome | biome: human-associated habitat; material: feces | host: Homo sapiens | place: USA | collected 2013 | reverse complement strand
TAATAAATATAAAAAAGAAGCTGCTGCACTAAGTTGATTATATATTGATATATAAACTACTTACGTTGCGACAGCTTCCATATAAAACACTACTACATCACTGCTCAGTTTTAGGTTTTCAACTATTCTGAACAATAATATATAAAGCTGTATTTAGTTTAGTATAAGACACTTTCAAGAAAAAGTCCATAGCTCTCAGCTGGAAGTGACATAACAACATCCCTTCCATCAAGTGCAGCTTCTATATCTGAGGTCTTCTTTAATCCGTTACCAACATCAAGAAGCATTCCTATCATATATCTTGCCATATTATGAAGAAAATCATCAGCTGTTATTGAAATATTACATTTATCACCTTCTACATCTATATCTACTGACTTGACATTTTTCACTGTTGACTTACTCTTTTTAGCAGTTGTAAATGCTTTAAAGTCATGACTTCCGATAAAATACTGTGCCGCTGTTCTCATGGCTGATATATCTGGCACATCGAATGTATGATATGCATATTTTCTTGTAAACACATCTGCTACATTAGCCATATCAAGCTTGTATACATACGTTTTTCCCTTTGCATTCAACTGGCTATGAAATCTTTCATCAACTTCTTCAACATGATTGATTGCAATATCTCTTGGAAGGTACCTGTTAAGATAATTCTTAATCTCAATAGCCTGATACCTGTCATTTAACTTAAAGTTAGCTGTTTGCGCAAGTGCATGAACACCCTTTTCTGTCCTGCAGCCAACATATATATCTATATCCTCGCCAGTCATTTTTTTAATTATTTCTTTAATCTTGACTTCTATCGTATTGGATGATGAATCTTTACCCAGACGCTGCCATCCATCATATCTGCCACCATCATATTGAATCTGTAACTTATAATTATACATTATTCTTCCATAACCTTTTCAACTGTATTAACGATAACATCCATCTCAAAAGGCTTCTGTATAAAATCAGCTGCACCCATCTTAAGCGCCTCTATCATATTAGCCTTTTGTCCCGCTGCTGTAACCATGATAACCTTAGCATCCGGATCGTCATCTATTATTTCTTTAACTGCATCAATTCCACCAAGCTTTGGCATTGTAATATCCATTGTTGTAATATCAGGTCTGTATATTTTAAATTTTTCAACACCCTCTGCACCATCTACTGCTTCTGCAACTATCTCATGTCCTGCCTGTTCAAGCATATTTCTTAAGAATTTCCTTGATGTCTTAGAATCATCTACTATCAATATTCTAGCCATAATCGTCCTCCGTTCCCACTTTATAATCTGGTATATGCTTACACCTTAAACTTCCAGCTTAATCTTATCATCTGCCACCATAATCAGATTAAATCTATGTCCCTTCATTGAAAATGTAACTACATACATTCCATTATCTGCCTTAATCTGTGTATCCTTATAAAATACTGGTGGATGCAATGCAACTTCTATGTCTTCATAGCTGAGCTTTGTTGCATACGCACCATTAATCACGTTAATAAGCTCACATATTGAATCATAAGCATCTGAATCAAACTCACTCAGCTCTTCCTGTGAAAATACTGATGCAACACATAAAAGGTCGTCATCATCTCCCGCTATGCCAAGAAATACATCTATATCTCCGTCCATAAGCTGGCAGCCTACAAACTTTCCCTCGTACTCCTTTTGATATATAATTCTTTCCAGTTCCATATCATTACCTATAAACTGAGTAAATATCTTAAGTACACTCTGCATCTGCTTGTTGTAGTATTCTGTGTTCATATCAAGAAATGTTGTAACCATATCATCTATATTACCTTCCTTGATAACCTTCAGTTCACTATCAGTAAAAACAGTTCCAGCGTGATTTTTGGCAATATATTTGTTAATCATCTTGTCCCGCATATCATCGCTCTCCTCATACCTGATTATCTGTCAATTATAATTTTTCGATTCATTTAACTTTTAAATTCATTATACATCATTAAGATACAAGTTAGCAATCACTTATTTTATTTAATTGATTGAAAATTGACATATTACTTGCTGCTCACTGAAATTTTCGAAAATACTTCGCGTTCTTAACTATTGCACATAATAAAACCGGCACAGCTAATCACACTTTTGCCATGCCGGAAACTTATTTTACACTTTAAATATGATAAAAGGTTACTTTTAACCCCGATATCAATTATATTATTTAAGCATTCTCAACAGAATAGTTAGGAGCTTCTTTAGTAATATGGATATCATGCGGATGACTTTCTCTTAAAGCTGCAGATGACATCTTTATAAACTTAGCTGTCTCCTGAAGTACTGGAATAGTCTGTGCTCCACAGTAACCCATACCTGAACGGAGTCCTCCCATAAGCTGGAATATAGTATCTTCAACAAGTCCTTTATATGCAACTCGTCCTTCAACACCTTCTGGAACAAGCTTCTTTGCATCTGTCTGGAAGTATCTGTCTTTACTACCATTCTCCATAGCTGCAATAGAACCCATGCCTCTATAAACCTTATACTTTCTGCCCTGGAATAACTCAAATGAACCAGGAGCTTCGTCACAGCCTGCTAAAAGACTTCCAAGCATACATACATTACCACCTGCTGCTATCGCTTTAACTATATCTCCTGAGAACTTTATACCACCATCAGCGATAACTGGAATACCATACTTTTTAGCCTCAGCATATGCATCCATAACTGCTGTTACCTGAGGTACACCAATACCGGCAACAACTCTTGTTGTACATATAGAACCAGGTCCTATACCAACCTTAACAGCATCTACGCCTGCTTCACATAAAGCTTTGGCAGCAGCTCCTGTAGCTATATTACCCGCAATAACCTGAAGTTCTGGATATGCAGCCTTGATTTCCTTTAAAGTTGTAATAATATTCTTTGAATGACCATGAGCTGAATCTATAACAATACAGTCAACACTTGCATTAACAAGTGCTTCTACTCTGTCCATAACATTAGAAGTTATACCAACAGCAGCACCTGCAAGAAGTCTTCCCTGCGAATCATGTGCAGATGCAGGATACTTGATAGACTTCTCAATATCCTTGATTGTGATAAGACCTGTCAGCTTGAAATCCTTATCAACAATAGGAAGCTTTTCCTTTCTTGCCTTACCAAGAATCTTCTTAGCTTCTTCAAGTGTGATGCCTTCCTCTGCTGTTACAAGATTCTCACTTGTCATACATTCCTTGATAGGTCTTGAGAAATCCTCTTCGAACTTAAGATCTCTGTTAGTGATTATACCAACAAGCTTCTTGTTATCATCTACAATAGGTACGCCTGATATTCTGAACTTTCCCATAAGCTCGTTAGCTTCTTTTAATGTATTATCTGGATGTAAGTAAAATGGATCTGTGATAACTCCATTCTCTGATCTCTTTACCTTATCTACCTCTTCTGCCTGCTGCTCAATAGACATATTCTTGTGGATAATACCTATACCACCCTGTCTTGCCATAGCGATTGCCATTCTATGTTCAGTAACTGTGTCCATACCTGCACTCATCAAAGGAATATTAAGCTTAATATTCTTTGTAAGATTAGTTGTTAAATCGATCATATTAGGTGTTACTTCTGAATACTGTGGAACTAATAACACATCGTCAAATGTAATGCCCTCACTAATAATTGTACCCATTTTCCTTTGTCCTCGCTTTCCTGTAAATAAAATAATTAAGTTATATGCGCATAATAACGCAATTCTTGGTACAAAAAAATCCGAATACTTAATTCGGACATTTCTGTGTGGAGAAATCTGATAAACGTTCTATCATATTCCTTTTGTTTATAATATTAAAATTGTATCAGAGCATTTTTTAAAAGTCAATAACTTTAAACACATCTTTTTCAACAACATTTTGTATGCTGTGAAGAACACGTTCATCAGGATATATAAATACCCTGACTAATTCGTTATGTTCATTATACGCATATATGACAACTGAATCGTGATTGCTTGCACCAACTGAATAATCATAAGTCTTAACGTCCATATGATTCATACGGAGTGCATCCTGCGAATCAGCTCTTGCCACAAGCTTTGCTCTTTTAAGTGTATACACACCACATCTTTTTCTTGCTGATTTTGCCATAATCCTGTCAATCGTAAGCGTATCATCCACCATCGAATACTCAAGCTCTGCATTATAATACTGGAATACTAAAAATGTCATCATCGCAAATAATGCAAGCACAATTATTCCAAATGTTCTTGTCTGTGGTATGGTTGTAGCCGCCACAATACAGCCTATTATAAGCAATGCCTTATAAATAACTGCTGTCTTAGGTGGTTTTACCTTCACTATCTGTTCTACTGCTATATCAAACATAAAGCTTCTCCTATCTTGTAATAATTCCAATTAATCAAAGTAATTAATTTTCTTCTTAGTGCCTGCAGCCGTCTTAACCTTTACATCTGGTATCTCATAGTCTTCTATATCAATTATATCCTTGCTTTCGTCACACATTATAAGTAATCTGGCAATCATTTTAAGCTTTTCTTTCATTCCGAAGCTTCCACCAACACTATAAGCTGTGCCATTTACTTCATATCTGTTCATTGATGAGAAATATACCGGTCTGTCTTCTTTGGCAACATCTGTATAATCTTTAACATCAATACATAATAAAGCATCTGCTGCTTCCTCTAACTTGTCTGGATGCTTAGCTATAACAGAACTGCATATTGTTCCAAGCATATCTGTCTGGTTCTGCTCGTATTTATTGCCATATACGCTGAATTTCACAAGTGATCCACTTCCTTTGCCGCTAACAGAAGAACCTCCTCTTACCTTTACCGCTGGAAGTTCAACCTGTTCTGAACTGAATATCTCTGGGCTTTCACCACATATATTAAGCAGAAGTGCCATTTTCTTTAACTTGTCTACTACTGAATATGATGTTCCGACGCATATATGGCTTCCATTAGCGAATTCAAAGAATTCACAGCTTCTGAAATATGTAGGCATATCTGCCTTACGATTCTTAGGAAGACTATAATCAACATCAGACACGCAGGTCATCCCATTATATGAAGGAAGTTCGTCCACAATATCCTGATGTTTATTAAGAACGTGTGCAAAAAATGTAAGCATCATATCTGACTGATTAAGTTCATACTCCTTGCCATAAAGCGTAAATCTGATATCACCTGTACTTGTAGCCTGTCTTGTTCTGGTGTTATCAGTTATATGGGTGTTATCTGCTGCTGTTACAGGATCATCTGTGGCAACGCTGTCTATTGCTATGTTATTTTCACTGGCAGCAATATCATTGTTGTGTATTTTATTGCTATTAGTAATATCATCCTGAAGGGCTGATGTTAAGGCACTATTCTGACTTTCTGTAGATGATGAAGCTGTTGTGAATGATGAAGCATTGTTGTACTTTTCTTTAAGTTCCTCCAATACATCAATATTAATTTTGTCATTCTTGTCATTAGTAAAATTGTTATACATTAACTGTGCGCAATCACCAGCTGTTCCATATTTCTGAATACTATAGCTTGACTCTTTAAAAATATAACTAAGCATACTTATCGCAACTCTATGTGCTGTATTCAGACCATCTATAGTTGACCTGACATCTTTCTTTAACTTGCTCTTTACTGCAATATTATCTTCCATGACATCTTTAAGGACATTTACTTCCTCTGGAACCATCTTTATTGCCATACTCTGACTTTCTTTTGCAACTGTATTATCATACACTGCATCTTCCATTCTTTGTATTGTAGACATATTATCATCCAATGCAATATAAAAATTCTCAAGATACTTGCCTTTTTCCATCTTTAAATCCTCTGAACGTGTTACAAGCTGTTCTATAAGGCAGGCATAACTACGGAAATAGTTAAGACTAAGAAATGAAATCATAGCAACACAATCAACATCATATAAACGCTCCTTAATATTCTGTAACCAGTTCTTAGAAATATTCTCCTGAAGCTCTATATCTATATATACATTAATTCCGCGTTTTCTAAGTTCATATACAAATTCATAAACCTTCTCTTTATCCTTACTTGCATAACTTACAAATACATAAGGTTCACCCTTTATCCATCCATCTTCAAGTTTCTTTTTAAGCTCATCAATATCAGCCATTACCATTCCTCCTGCGTGACAACTAAAATCCAATATGGAAGTATTATAACATACCCCTTAACTTTTTTAAATAGAAACAACTATCCCTGGTATTTTTCACTAGTGTTTTATCTTGTAATATTTCTTACCCAGATATACTTCTTATAATGTATATATACTGCCGGGAGCTTTACCAGCTCATCCAGGCTTATTATGATATATACAAACCAGACTGGTGCATTGAATACAAATGCTGCTATAAAGCCAAGCGGAACCGCAAAGCACCACATTGCACCAATATTCCCCTTCATATCAAACTTTGCATCACCTCCGGCACAGAATATCCCATCCAGAACAGTTGTATTCACCGACTGCCCCATCAGATTAATGCCAAGGACTATCAGCATAAAGCCAAGATACCCCTTCGCTGTATCTGACATAGGGGCTGCACGCGATACAACCGGAGCTACAACGATAAGAAGCAGACCTGTTATTATCCCAATGGCTATTGACAGTCTTGTAATTCTTCCACCATATTCCCTGGCTTTATCAAGCTTACCTGCTCCTAGAAGATTACCTATAATAATTCCTGCCCCGGCACTAACACCCCTTATAACGCACTGCACCATGCTCTTTACTATACTGGCTATGGAATTCGCTGCAACAGCATCACTTCCCATATGTCCAAGTATAACTGAGTATAATACAAATGCAATGCCCCACACTAAGGAGGCACATAGCACAGGTGTTGTGTAATACCAGAAATCTCTTGTCAGTGCTTTATCTGTATGAATAATTCCTTTCCATTCCAAAGCGGCAATCCTGTCTTTGTTAACTACAATATATGCCCATACAAGCTCTATCACTCTCGATATTACAGTTGCATAAGCCGCTCCACGTATGCCAAGACGTGGCATACCAAACAAGCCAAATATAAGGACAGCATTGCAGACTATATTAACAGCAACTGCTGATGAGCTGATAACAGAGCTTTGAGCCGCCCTTCCTGTATTCTTAAGAAGAATCAGATATACCTGCGATACTGCACACAGCACATAAGATAAGGCTACTGCCCTTATATATAGTGTACCGCTTGCAATAAGTTCCGGTTCGTTAGTGAATATCCTTATAAGTCCCTCAGGTATGAGAAGCGCAAGAATAGTGAATATGCCGCCTGACAGCAGATTAGCATATAAAGCCACCGGCATGACCTTTTCAATAGCTTTTATGTCCTTCTTTCCCCAGTACTGTGAAATCATTATTCCTGAGCCTGCTGTTATCCCTGCTATAAATAGATTAAGCACAAACTGTATCTGTCCGGCAAGTGAAGCTGCAGATAACGAGGTCTGGTCTACAAAGCCCAGCATAACCGCATCTGTGGCACTCACAAGTGCCAACATAAACTGCTGTATAGCTATCGGAACCACCAGTTTAACCAGCTTTTCTGACAAATCATCATTCTTTCTTCTACTAAAAAACATAAACCAAGCTCTCCTGACATATATGAATCAGCTCAATCTGCTGCAATTCACTTAATAACCTTGATAGCATAACACATTCCTTTTATATTACACAACAAAAAGCCCCCTTGTTTATGAATATAAAACATAAACAAAGGGACTTTTTTAATATGATGTAAATGTTAAATTTATTTTATCAACTTACTGATGTATAGTAAATTATTACTTATTACATCATTCCGCCCATACCGGCAGCTCCTGCTGGCATAGCTGGTGCATCTTCCTTAATAGTTGTAACAACTGCTTCTGTTGTAAGAAGTGTAGATGCAACACTTGTAGCATTCTGTAATGCGCTTCTTGTAACCTTAGCTGGATCAAGGATACCTGCATCAACCATATTAACATACTTGTCATTAAGTGCATCATAACCTGTTCCGACTTCTGATTCTCTTACCTTGTTGATGATAACTGCACCCTCAAGACCAGCATTGTTAGCAATGTGGAATAATGGAGCTTCAAGAGCCTTAAGGATAATCTCTGCACCTGTCTTTTCATCTCCGCTAAGTGTAGCAGCAAGCTCTGCAACCTTCTTAGATGCGTGGATATAAGCTGAACCACCACCTGAGATAACACCTTCTTCTACTGCTGCTCTTGTTGCATTAAGAGCATCTTCCATACGAAGCTTAGCTTCCTTCATTTCAGTTTCTGTTGCAGCACCAACTCTGATAACAGCTACGCCACCTGCAAGCTTAGCAAGTCTTTCCTGTAACTTTTCCTTATCGAAATCAGATGTTGTTTCTTCAAGCTGCGCACGAATCTGTGCAACTCTTGCTTCGATATCTTCCTTAGCACCTTCGCCATCAACGATAACTGTATTTTCCTTCTGAACCTTAACTGATTTAGCTCTACCAAGCATATCAAGTGTTGTATCCTTAAGCTCAAGACCAAGTTCTTCTGAGATAACCTGACCACCTGTAAGAATAGCGATATCCTTAAGCATTTCCTTACGTCTGTCACCATATCCAGGAGCCTTGACAGCTACTACATTGAATGTACCTCTTAACTTGTTAACGATAAGTGTTGTAAGTGCCTCACCTTCAACATCCTCAGCGATAATAAGAAGCTTAGCACCATTCTGTACAATCTGCTCAAGAACTGGTAAGATTTCCTGAATATTAGATATCTTCTTATCTGTGATAAGGATGTATGGGTTATCAAGGTTAGCTTCCATCTTATCCATATCTGTTGCCATATATGCTGATATATAACCTCTGTCGAACTGCATACCTTCTACAAGGTCAAGTTCTGTCTTCATTGTCTTAGATTCTTCGATTGTTATTACGCCATCATTAGAAACTTTTTCCATAGCATCTGCTACCATCTGGCCTACTTCTTCGTCACCTGCTGAGATAGATGCAACCTTTGCAATCTGATCCTTGCCTGTAACCTTTTCGCTCATCTGTGCTATAGCTTCTACTGCACAATCAGTTGCCTTCTTCATACCTTTTCTTAAGATAATTGGATTAGCACCTGCAGCTAAGTTCTTCATACCTGCATTTACCATAGCCTGTGCAAGAACAGTAGCTGTTGTTGTACCATCACCTGCTACATCGTTAGTCTTAGTAGCAACTTCCTTTACAAGCTGTGCACCCTGATTCTCAAATGCATCTTCAAGCTCGATATCCTTAGCTATTGTAACACCATCATTAGTGATAAGTGGTGCGCCATATGACTTATCAAGAACTACGTTACGTCCCTTAGGTCCGATTGTAACTCTTACTGTATTAGCTAACTTATTAACGCCCTCTTCAAGAGCTTTTCTTGCTTCGATTCCGTACTTAATTTCCTTTGCCATTGTTATTACCTCCAAATAAAATCAATAATATAATCAACAATATAATGAATATTTATAATTAATCCTCAATTACTGCAAGGATATCATTCTGCTTAACTACGATATATTCTTCTTCATCAAGCTTAACTTCTGTTCCTGCATACTTAGAATATATTACCTTATCTCCAGGCTTAACCTGCATTGTAACTTCCTTGCCATCAACAACTCCACCAGGTCCTACTGCAACTACTTCCGCCTGTGATGGCTTTTCCTTTGCCTGTCCTGGTAATACAATGCCTGACTTTGTAGTTTCTTCTGCAACTAATGCTTTAATTACAACTCTGTCTCCTAATGGTACTAACTTCATAATATAATCCACCTTTCCGCTGTCTGACATGTATGTGGCAGCTATCTTTATCATTACTTTAATTTTGTCTGTTAGCACTCATTTCTTTCGAGTGCTAATCCCGATAACGATAAGATATCACCCAGCCAATAATTTGTCAACAACTAATTCAAATATATTAATGTTTTTACATTTTGATTATACTTTTTTTATTTTTTATGTTTTTTTGACTCTGCAACTCCCATTTTTATAGTTTTCCCATAATAGAAAAGATACTGCTGTGCGTATCCTCCAAGTTCTCCAAACCTGTTTTTTGCAAAATCTGCTATAACCTCCTTAGATGTATCCTTCTTATCAAAATAAAGATATTCCATTATCCTTTTTATCCATACATCTATAGGAAAACTATCTCTTTTTCCAAGTGCAAAAAGACTTACGCAGCTTGCAACTTTATTGCCTACGCCCTTTATTTTGCACATTTTTTCTATTCCTGCTGCCGAATCTGACTTTATAAGTTCATTATAATTAACACTTCCATCATAAACATGGCTGACTGCATCATATATATATGGAGCACGAAAGCCTGTTTTTAACTCCTTCAGGTCTTCAATAGTTGCTTCTCTTAGCTGATTAACATCTGGAAATGTATACATTGGGATTCCTTTTACATCTCCTTTATAAGTACCATACTTTTCTGATATATCAGCTACTATCTTTTTAATATGTGGTATCTGCTTATTCTGTGAGATTATAAATGATATAAGTGTTTCAAAAAATTCCTGGTTAAGTATTCTTACTCCTGACATTGCACATATTGCTTCTTTTAGCTTATCATCCTTTGCAAGCAGTTCTTCTTTTATTTTCCCATAATCCCTGTCTATATCAAAATATTTTCTCCATAATGTATCATATATCTTCTCATCTGTATCGTAAAACACCAGATTACTATCATCCTGTCTTATATGTAAAAGCTGTCCATATGCTGTCAACACATATTCATTCTCATCAAGCATGTTAAAATGAAAGCATTGCCCACATTCCAGCGTTTCTTTAAGATTAAAATCTGACGGTGTATTTATCACATAATCGTTCATATTATTCCTCTTTTCTTGACTATCCTTAACTGGATATATATCAATTTTCCAATATTTTTTTAATATTTTCTCAATATTTCTCCCATATTCTATTATAAATACTTTTATTTTTGCATATTACGTATTAAAATTGATACGTATATGTTCTTTTATATACATTTATAATATGGTGTTGCCCACATGATATGAGATATGAGCATAAAAGTTTGATGATAATCCCACGATATACGGATATTGGCAGGTATTA